>Ga0207428_10000098_pt1 | contig 120181 bp, 115 predicted proteins | sample RhiMethybrSRZTD1_FD_187600 | JGI IMG/M metagenome (GOLD analysis project Ga0207428, IMG submission 187600) | Populus rhizosphere microbial communities from Tennessee, USA - Rhizosphere MetaG P. TD hybrid SRZTD1 (SPAdes) (version 3) | ecosystem: Host-associated > Plants > Roots > Rhizosphere >... | reverse complement strand
AACATTTCAGATCGCTGCAGCTATGCAGGCCACGATGGCTTGGCGATGCTCGCCAGAGGAATTGTCCATTCGACGCCATGTGCGGCCTTCATCCAGTTCGTCGGCCAGCCAGGCGAAGTCCGTCACGTAGAGAATGGCATGGAGCAGAACGCGCTCGCCAGAACTGCATACCGAATCATAGCGACGTGCCGCTTTGACGAAGCGACCTTCATCGCAATCGTTGTACTCGACGATGCGAGGCCCGGACGATCGACTGGCTATCCTTGGGAGACGCCGAGTTGGTTCTCCTGCAGTAGCCTTCGGACTGAGGCCCGCCCAAGTGCATGGCGGCGTGGAAAAGGCCTCCACGGCGCTCGACGAATGGATCTGTGCGGTCCGACGTGCCATTGGCATGGGGCGAATATTGGGTTCGCTCTGCGGCACCGTCCTCTTTTTGGAACCTTATTTGCGATTTTTCTGCCGACGAGAATTCGCCATTATTCAATGGCCTAGGGACACGGGGTCGTTGAGGCTGGCTATCGGAGACCGTATCACAGGGCTGAGTTGGCTGCTTTTCTACCGCATCAACTCGGCCGATTCTTGGTAGCCTACCTACCGTTGCTTTTGGAAATCAGAGAAAGGAAAGACCAGATGCCGCTGCTTCGATTCAATATTCTCGAAGGCCGAACAGACGCCGAGATCGAGAAGCTCCTTGACGCGGCTCACGCCGCGGTCGTCGCTGCATTTCCTATGCCCGATGGCGACCGCTATCAGCTTGTATCAGAATATCGTCCCGGTCGGATGATCGCCCTGGATATGGGTCTTGGGATTGCGTGAACCGACAAGGTTGTCCTGGTCGAGGTCAGATCCCGAAATCGACCCCAGGACCAAAAGCTGCACTTCTACAAGCTGCTGTGTCAGATGCTCAAGGATGCCACCGGACCAAGGAAGGAACCTTGGTCGATCACTTGCCATATGTGCCACTCCGGGGGTATGCAATTTACGCAAACGCGCTGAGGATAGGCCATGAGCGATCACAACAGCCGCGACGATGTGAGCAAAGTCCGCAAGTTTGAGCATCCTGGTCGCAACCGGCAGAATGCCAGGTCCGTTCCCAAGGGTCGCCAGGTCGATCCGCGTGCAAAGCAGGATATCGCGGGTTTATTGGGCGGCGGGTCTCGCCAGCGTGATCTCCTGATCGAGTATTTGCATCTGATCCAGGACACATTCGGCCAGATTTCCGCGGCGCACCTTGCTGCCCTTGCAGATGAAATGAGCTTGGCCTTCGCCGAAGTGTTCGAGACGGCGACCTTCTACGCACATTTCGATGTCGTGAAGGAAGGTGAGCCGGATGTCCCAAAGCTGACGGTCAGGGTCTGCGACAGTCTGACATGCGCCATGCTTGGCGCAGACAAACTCCTCAAGGCGCTGCAGCAGGAGATCGGCAACGAGGTGCGCGTGGTGCGCGCGCCGTGCGTCGGTTTATGCGACGTCGCGCCGGCCGTGGAGATCGGCCACCATTTCGTGCATCACGCCGATGTAGCAAAGGTGCGAACAGCGATCGGTCACGGCGATACTCATCCGCACCTGCCCGAGTATGTCGACTACGATCAGTACGTGGCGGCCGGTGGCTATGCCACGCTGAACAAGCTTCGTTCGGGTGAGCTCTCCATCGATGACGTACTCACGGCCCTGGATGACAGTTCGCTGCGCGGGCTCGGCGGTGCAGGCTTCCCGACAGGCCGCAAATGGCGCTCCGTTCGCGGAGAACCAGGCCCACGGCTAATGGCCGTGAATGCCGACGAAGGAGAACCTGGCACATTCAAGGATCAGTTCTACCTCAACACCGATCCCCATCGGTTTCTCGAAGGAATGTTGATCGGCGCGCACGTGGTCGAAGCCTCAGAGATCTACATCTACCTACGCGACGAGTATCCAATTTCTCATCAGCTTCTGCGTCACGAGATCGCTGCCCTACCTCCAGGGGGGCCGACTATTCACCTGCGTCGTGGCGCCGGCGCCTACATCTGCGGCGAAGAATCGTCCATGATCGAAAGCCTGGAGGGCAAGCGAGGCCTTCCGAGACACAAGCCGCCGTTTCCCTTCCAAGTTGGCCTATTTGGGCGTCCCACTCTCATCAACAATGTCGAAACCCTGTTCTGGGTGCGTGACTTGATCGAGAAGGGCTCCGATTGGTGGAAGGGTCACGGCCGGAACGGCCGAACGGGTCTCCGATCCTTCTCAGTATCGGGCCGAGTGAAAAATCCAGGCGTCAAGCTCGCTCCTGCCGGCATCACGGTTCAGGAGCTGATCGACGAGTTCTGCGGCGGCATGGCCGATGGCCACACCTTTGCCGCATATCTGCCCGGTGGTGCTTCCGGCGGCATTCTGCCGGCGTCCATGAACGATATCCCACTCGATTTCGGCACGCTGGAGAAATACGGCTGTTTCATCGGTTCCGCAGCTATCGTGGTCCTGTCGGACAAGGACGATGTAAAGGACGCCGCGTTGAACCTCATGAAGTTCTTCGAGGATGAATCCTGTGGCCAATGCACGCCCTGCCGGGTGGGCACCCAGAAGGCGGCGGCTTTGATGCAGGACCGCGAATGGGACACCGACTTGCTCAACGAATTGGCAGCCTGCATGCGCGACGCTTCTATATGCGGCCTCGGCCAGGCGGCGTCCAATCCGTTGACCAGCGTGATCAAATACTTCCCCGACCTGTTCCCCGCTCGCCCGATGGCGGCAGAGTAGAATCATGAGCAATGACAAGAACCCGAAGGACTTGAAGGCCGACGTCAAGCAGGACGAAGGCGGCAAGCCGTCGTCGAACCCTGCCGGTGGTTCGACCTACTCCCAGGGGGCCAAGGCCGGCGGCAAGGCGGGCGTGATGACCGCTGGGCCGGTCAACGCCAAGGTCAAAGCCAAGCCTACCGAGCCGGCGATCGTCTTCGAGCTGGACGGCCAACAGGTTGAAGCCGGGCCCGGCGAGACGATCTGGCAGGTCGCCAAAAGGTTGGGCACGCATATTCCGCATCTCTGCCACAAGGATGCACGCGACTACCGCCCCGACGGTAATTGCCGGGCCTGCATGGTGGAGATCGAGGGCGAGCGCGTATTGGCTGCGTCCTGCAAACGCACACCCGCCGCCGGCATGAAAGTCAAAACTGCTACAGAACGGGCCAGCAAGGCCCGCGCAATGGTTATCGAGCTTCTAGTGGCGGACCAGCCGGAACGCGCGACCTCCCATGATCCCAGCTCTCACTTCTGGAGCGAGGCCGATTTCGTCGGGCTTACATCTAGCCGTCTTCCGGCAGCCAAACGCTGGGCAGGCGACTTCAGTCATCCGGCCATGCGGGTGAACCTCGATGCCTGCATCCAGTGCAACCTGTGCGTCCGCGCCTGCCGCGAGGTCCAGGTGAACGACGTGATCGGAATGGCCTACCGGTCCCATGGGGCGAAGGTCGTATTCGATTTCGACGATCCCATGGGCCAATCGACTTGCGTTGCATGCGGCGAATGCGTCCAGGCCTGTCCAACCGGTGCCTTGATGCCTGCGGCCTATCTGGATGCGAGCCAGACGAGGACTGTGTGGCCGGACCGCGAAGTCGACTCCCTTTGCCCCTATTGCGGTGTCGGGTGCCAGGTGTCCTACAAGGTCAAGGATGAGAAGATCATCTACGCCGAGGGCATCGACGGTCCCGCGAACCACAATCGCCTGTGCGTGAAAGGTCGGTTCGGCTTCGACTATATCCACCATCCTCACAGGCTGACCGTTCCGCTCGTCCGCCTGGAAAACATGCCCAAGGATGCAAACGATCAAGTCGATCCTGCCAATCCTTGGACTCACTTCCGTGAAGCGAGCTGGGAAGAAGCGTTGGATCTCGCCGCCGGGGGCCTGAAGAAGATCCGGGAACAGAAGGGCCGCAAGGCTCTGGCAGGCTTCGGTTCGGCCAAAGGCTCCAACGAGGAAGCCTATCTATTCCAGAAGCTGGTCCGCCTGGGCTTCGGATCGAACAACGTCGATCATTGCACGCGACTGTGCCATGCCTCGTCGGTGGCGGCGCTGATGGAAGGTCTGAATTCGGGCGCCGTCTCAGCTCCGTTTGCCGCGGCAATGGACGCCGAGGTCATCATCGTGATTGGCGCCAACCCGACGATCAACCATCCAGTGGCCGCGACCTTCATCAAGAATGCCGTCAAGAAAAACGGCGCCAAGCTGATCGTGATAGATCCGCGCCGCCAGTCTTTTGCGCGCCACGCGTATAAGAATCTGACGTTCAGGCCTGGCACAGATGTGTCGATGCTCAATGCGATGCTCCATGTGATCATCACCGAAAAGCTGTACGACGAACAGTATGTCGCGGCCTACACCGAGAACTTCGAGGCCTTGCGCGAGAACATCAAGAATTTCTCGCCCGAGCGCATGGCGCCCGTGTGCGGCATCGATGCCGAGACACTGAAGGAAGTTGCCAGACTCTACGCGAAGAGCCAGGGCTCGATCATCTTTTGGGGCATGGGCATAAGCCAGCACGTGCACGGGACCGACAACTCCCGCTGCCTGATAGCCCTCGCGCTCATTACCGGCCAGATCGGCCGCAAGGGCACCGGACTGCACCCCCTGCGCGGTCAGAACAACGTGCAGGGCGCCTCCGATGCCGGCCTCATCCCGATGGTATACCCTGACTACCAGTCGGTGGAGAAAGCCGCCGTCCGGGCGCTGTTCGAAGACTTCTGGGGCCAGGAGCTCGATCCGAAGCGAGGGTTGACGGTTGTTGAGATCATGAATGCGATCCACGCCGGCGAGATCACAGGCATGTACATCGAGGGCGAGAATCCAGCGATGTCGGATCCTGACCTCAACCATGCGCGGCAGGCTTTGGCGATGCTCGACCATTTGGTCGTGCAGGACCTGTTCCTAACTGAAACTGCGTTCCACGCCGACGTGGTGCTTCCTGCATCAGCGCTTCATGAGAAGTCCGGAACCTTCACAAATACTGACCGGCGCGTGCAGCTCGCACGTCCGGTGATTCAGCCGCCAGGGGATGCCCGCCAGGATTTGTGGATCATCCAGGAGATCGCCAGGCGGCTTGGGCTGGACTGGAACTATAGCGGGCCCGCCGAAGTCTTCGCCGAATTGGCGAAAGTCATGCCCTCGTGGGCGAACATCACCTGGGAGCGATTGGAGCGCGAAGGGGCAGTTACCTACCCGGTTGATGCGCCGGACAAGCCTGGCAACGAGATCATCTTCTACCAGGGTTTCCCGACCGAGAACGGTCGCGCCAAGATCGTGCCGGCCAACATCCGCCCGCCGGATGAAGTGCCGGACATGGACTATCCGATGATCCTGTCGACGGGCCGCGTTCTGGAGCACTGGCACACCGGTGCGATGACCCGCCGTGCAGGGGTGCTCGACTCCATCGAGCCGGAAGCCGTGGCCTTCATGGCGCCGAAGGAGCTCTTCCGGATGAATCTCAATCCTGGTGACTTCATCCGTCTTGAGACCCGCCGTGGCGCAGTGGAGGTCAAGGTCCGTTCGGATAGCGACGTGCCCGAGAACATGGTGTTCATGCCCTTCTGCTATGCGGAGGCAGCGGCCAACCTGCTTACCAATCCAGCGCTGGACCCGATGGGCAAGATCCCTGAGTTCAAGTTCTGCGCCGCGCGTGTCGCGCCGGTAGTCTCAGTCGCCGCGGAGTGAGAATTCGGTCGACGCGGGAAGATCACCAGAAAGCGTCGTGCGGGTAGAAGGTAATGAAGTCTCCCGCCGCGACGGCAGTGATCTCCTCCGCGATCTCGGCGATGCCATCCGTCGTTGTCAGCGACGTAAGAAGAGCCGCGCCCTCCTTTGGAAATCGACGCGCTTCGAGCACACCGTCGGAACCGGCAGAGACGTTGACGCGGACGTATTCGCGGCGGCCCGCGCGCTTTTTCTGCGAGAAGGTCGATCGAACTCGGAGCGAAGTCACGGGTTGCAATGCAGCGCCACCGAGATGGGCGAGGACCGGTCTCACGAACATGACGAAGGTCACATAGGCGGCGGCCGGATTGCCCGGTAAGCCGATGAACGGCGCCCTGCCCACGACACCCATTGCCAGGGGCCGGCCGGGCTTGATGGCGAGCTTCCAGAATACGAGTTGCCCGTTCGCTTCGACCACGGCCTTCACGTGATCTTCTTCTCCGACCGAAACCCCACCGGAACTGAGTATCAGGTCGTTCCGTAGGGCAGCCCCAGCCAGATGTTCTGTCAGTGCCTTGGGATCATCGGGAAGTATCCCAAGGTCGCTCACTCTTGCACCAGAACGGTCGAGCAATGCGAGCAACATCGCCCGATTGGAATCGTAGATCGTGCCGGGTTTGAGTCGTGCGCCGGGCTTGACCAGTTCGTTGCCGGTCGAAAACACGGCGACACGCAGGGGACGGCGGACGGGCAGCTGGCGATGGCCAGTTGCTGCAGCCAAAGCAATGTCCTGCGGTCTCAAGCGGCGGCCAGCTAGAATGATCCGTTCGCCCCGCGCGATGTCCTCGCCCGCTAGTCGCGCGTTGGCTCCGGCCCTCAGGCCTTCCGGCAAGATGACTGAGGTCCCGTCGACGCGAACGTCCTCTTGCATGAAGACCGTGTCCGCGTCGGGCGGCATGGCTGCCCCGGTGAAGATGCGTACGGCGCGGCCAGAGGCACTAAAAGATTCTGACGATCCTGCGGCCAGGCGACCTTCGATCGGAAGCACCGTTTCACCACTTGAATTGAGATCGGCATGGTGAACGGCATAACCATCGACTGCAGAGTTCGGAAATGGCGGTAGATCGCTGTAGGCGAGGACATCCTCGGCAGCGATTCTGCCGTCGGCGGCACGCAAGCTGACCATCTCGCTGTTTGCTGCGACTTTTAGTCTGCTCGTCGCTAGGGCCACAGCTTCGTCGATGGACATCAACGGCGACTTGGTGACAAAACAATCGTTAGAGAGTTGAGCCATATCACCCCAGATTTGCACTCTAGCAACAACACTCTAACGTCTGGATACGCTTGTAAACAACCTCTCCGGCGCACTGAACCATCACGACGCCCCGCTGGTAAGTGCGACACATTAGCATGACGGACCGCATGCTTTGGCCGTAGAATTGGCGGCTTGAGGCAGAGAACCGGGCCGCCGCCCATATTCCGGCGCCCGATCGGAAGAGTGTGATGCAAGCTGCGAAGACCGTTTCCACCACCACCAACAACAACGAAGCGCTATGCAGAAGAGCCAAGGCCTACCCGACACCTCCATCATTATGCCCAACCCAGGCGACCCGCGTCTGACAGATCGAATCGCCGGGGTTGATCAGACCGGAGCGGAAGTGACCGTAAGCGTCCCCGTCGAACGGGCGCTGACCCTCTATTTGAACTCGCAAGAAATCGTCACGATCATGACGATAGGCGACTATCCGGAATATTTGGCGATCGGCTATCTGCTCAATCAAAATATGCTCAAACCGGATGATGTGATCACTGCCGTCGACTATGACGACGATTTGCAGGTCGTCGTGGTGCGAACGGAGCGCGGCACCAACTATGAGCAGAAGCTGAAGAAGCGCACCCTTACCTCGGGGTGCGCTCAGGGCACGACCTTCGGCGATCTGATGGAAGCAGTCGAGAATATTGATTTGCCGAATGCGGAGCTGCGGACGTCCTGGCTCTACCAGATGACCCATACGATCAACACGACGCCTTCCCTCTATTTGGAGGCCGGTGCCATCCACGGATGCGTCCTGTGCGTTCGGGACACGCCGATCTGCTACATGGAGGATGTCGGACGGCATAACGCGGTCGACAAGCTCGCTGGCTGGATGTACCGAAACCGCGTCGATGCTGCGGACAAGATCCTCTATACCACCGGCCGCCTCACATCCGAGATGACCATCAAAACGGTAAGGATGGGCATCCCAATCCTTGTGTCGCGATCGGGGTTCACCGCCTGGGGTGTCGATCTGGCGAAACAGGTCGGACTGACCTTGATCGGGCGGGCGCGCGGCAAGCGATTTGTCGCGCTGTCGGGGCAGGATCGCATTGTATTCGATCAGGATCTCGCCTACGTCGAGGAGGAATCCGCGCGGATCAAACGAAAGGGCGGTGCAGGCGATGACTGAACAACCGCCAACCGCGGGCGTCATCCTGGCTGGAGGACTCGCCCGCAGAATGGGCGGTGGCGACAAGCCGATGCGCATGGTTGGCGGGCGCGCGATTCTCGATCACGTGATCGAGCGGTTCTCCCCGCAGTGTGAACCCGTCTTGCTCAATGCCAACGGTGACCCAAGCCGATTTTCGTCCTTCCAACTGACCGTCATTCCCGATCCGGTCCAGGGCTATCCGGGCCCGCTCGCCGGCATACTCGCGGCCCTCAACTGGACAGCCGATCATCGGCCCGATGTCGAATGGGTCGCGAGCGTTTCGGGTGATTGCCCATTTCTTCCGCGCGATTTGGTTCGGCGATTTCATGAAGCCGTGGCAAGGGAGAGTGCTCAGCTCGCGGTTGCCGCGTCTGTTGACCAGGTCCATCCCGTGATCGGGCTCTGGCGTGTCGACCTGCGTCATGATCTGCAACACGCGCTTCTCGTCGAGGAGATCCGCAAGATCGACCGATGGACGTCCCGGTATCGTACCGCCACTGTAGATTGGCTGGCGGAACCTATGGATCCCTTTTTCAACACCAATACGCTGGAAGAACTCGCAGAAGCCGAGCGGTTGGCAAGACTGGCTGTATAGTGAGCTGCCGGTCTCGTTGTTCTAGCGACTTGGTTCGGGCGAATCGCCTATGCGGGCGATGTGCTTCCCCATATCCTGGCCGGTATGGCACGACTTAAGCTCACTATCCTTTTGGACGCCGGCGCACGGATCGGGCCAGGCAAGGCGGCGCTGCTGGAAAGCGTGCGAGACACGGGCTCGATCTCCGCGGCTGCGCGCGCCATGGGCATGGACTATAAGCGCGCGTGGACGCTCATCGACAGCTTGAACCGTGCCTTCGACATGCCTGTGGTCGAGCGCGCAATCGGCGGGACTGGGGGCGGTGGTGCGATCCTGACGGCATTCGGCGCGGATCTCCTGGCCCGCTATCGTCGTCTTGAAACCGCCGCGGCAAAGCTCGGAGCAGCGGATCTAAAGGCGCTGGAGCGGCAGGCGCTATCCGACCCCGGCCCCAAGGTGTGACATTCCTCCTGAACGCTCTCGCCTTCTTGCTTGAGAAGCGCTATGGTAATTTAGCCATAGCGCTCGAGGTGTTCGATGCGAGAACGCGCGCCGGTGCCCTGGATCGGGATCGATTGCGCTGCGGCACCTAGTCTGGGAGCCAAGCCACGTCGCCTTGCTAAAGGCGTCCGTAGGGCGCACGCGCCTGCGGCGGGCCTGGTATGAGCGGCCGTATTGCATCTGCGGATATGCCGGCGAATGCGACCTCGCGCGGGAAATCGGCAGCATTCGCCAGCGGAGCGGCCATCGGGACTCTTGGCGGATTGATCGGGCTTGGCGGCGCAGAATTCCGGCTGCCCCTGCTGATTGGCGCGTTTCGGTTCGCGGCGCTGGAAGCGGTTATCCTCAACAAGGCCATCACCCTGGTCGTGGTTGCTTCGGCTCTCCCATTCCGTGCGACGCCCGTGCCGATCGCCACCGTTGTCGCGCATTGGCCAATCATTGTGAATCTATTGGCGGGGAGCCTCCTGGGGGCTTGGTTCGGGGCCGGATGGGCGACGCGACTTGCGTCGCATGTCCTCCACCGCGTTATCGCCGGCTTGCTCGTCGCAATCGCAGTCGCCTTGCTGTCTGCCCACAACCCAGCCGCTTCGGAGGCAGTGCTGACGGGCTCGGCACAAGCGATCGCCGGCGTGTTTGCTGGGTTCGTGATCGGTGTCGTCGCTGCATTGCTCGGCGTCGCGGGTGGCGAACTGCTGATTCCCACGCTCTTGCTGCTGTTCGGGGTCGACATCAAACTTGCAGGCAGCTTGTCGCTCGCGGTCAGCTTGCCAACCATGATCGTCGGTTTCGCTCGCTATAGTCGGGATCGCAGTTTTGCCGTCCTCGGGCAGAATCGCGTTTTCATGCTGACGATAGCAGCCGGTTCGATCTTCGGGAGCTTCATCGGCGGTCAACTGCTTGGATGGGTCCCATCCACGCTCCTGCTTCCGGTCTTGGCGGCAATCCTGGTGGCGTCGGCCGTCAAAGTGTGGCGACACGCGTAGCAGTCGGATTGACCCCGGTGGTCCACCTCGGTCACAGCCGGGGCTGCTCCGCGCCCAAAAGCTTTCGCGATAGAAGTCGCTCAGGCAAATGACGGTTGCGCAGGTTGAAAGCTCACCGCTAAGCTCTGGCCTCGAAGATAACCCGCGCTGGTTTGGCCGGCCAGCCAGCGTGACTTGCGTCAACACCAGCCCCAAATCTTTAGCGCGAGGTCCAAGCGAGGAGGCATCAATGGACGACAATAGTTTCAATATGAGCGTGCGGAAGTTCCTTAAAACACTCGGAGTCACCGCGCAACGCGAGATTGAGAGCGCAGTACGGGAAGCGCTTTCGAGTGGCAGACTGACCGGCAAAGAGAAACTGCCGGCCAAAGCCATTTTGACTCTGGGTCAGATCAACTTGAATCTGGTTGTCGATGGCGAGATTGAGCTCGAATAGTTCTATCACGGCGGACGCGGCAACACGTCTGCCCGGCGGAGCGGGTGTGACAAGCTGTGTCCTTAGTTCGTCGGCGGCCCAGCACCAAGAGCCGGTCCGTGCGACTTGGAGTTGAGGCGTCGTAGACTGAATCGGGTTGCAGTCTTGCGCCACGAGACGCCACGGCGGGCATAGCTTGCACATGCCGCCTTGCGCGGCCACATGGGCGTTACTCGCTGGGCGACGCGTCCTTCAACTTGCGTCAAACCGAAAGGTCCTCACCCGCTGGCCGCTTGTCCCGGTAGGCTGAACGGCATAGCTTTAGCCAATCGCGGATGGCAATGAACGATATCTCCCAAGCACTCCACATGGCCCTCACCCTGCTCATCCAACTCGATGCCGGACTTGTCGAGATCGTCCGACTGTCGTTGGAAGTGAGCCTTTCAGCAGTGGGACTCGCCAGTCTGATCGGCCTGCCGCTCGGCGGTGCGATCGCGCTGTTCCGCTTTCCCGGCCGACGCGCGCTGGCGGTGTTGCTCTCGGCCCTCATGGGATTGCCGCCGGTGGTGGTGGGGCTGCTCGTCTATCTCCTGCTGTCGCGCGCCGGGCCGCTGGGCGTGCTCGGCCTCTTGTTCACGCCGACGGCGATGGTCATCGCCCAGACGATCTTGGTCGCGCCGATCGTGGCGGCTCTAGCCAGGCAAGTGATCGAGGATCTGTGGGCGGAGTATCGCGAGCAGCTGACCTCACTCGGTGCCAAACCTGGCCATGCGCTGTGGACCCTACTGTGGGACGGGCGCTTCAGCCTGGTCACGGCCGTTCTGGCCGGCTTCGGCCGGGCGAGCGCCGAGGTCGGTGCAGTGATGATCGTCGGCGGCAATATCGATCACGTGACGCGGGTGATGACCACCGCCATCGCGCTCGAGACCAGCAAGGGAGACCTGGCGCTGGCGCTCGGCCTCGGCTTTATCCTCATCGCCCTGTCGCTCGTCATCAACGGCGCCGCCTTCTTGCTGCGCGACGCCGCGCGTCAAGGGCACTGAGTAGCACAATGGCGAATGGCGCAATCCTGCCGCTGCGGCTCGAGTCCGTCTGCTACGACACCGCCGGCAAGCGGTTGATCGATGCGCTCTCGCTCAGCCTGAGCAGCGGACCGCGCACGGTGATCCTTGGCCCCAACGGCGCCGGCAAGAGCCTGACGTTGCGGCTCTGCCACGGGCTGCTGGCACCGACCGCGGGCGCGGTGCGCTGGCTGGGGCCCGGCGGCGCGGAGGCCGCGCGGCGGCAGGCCATGGTGTTCCAGCGGCCGGTGATGCTGCGCCGCTCCGCCGCCGCCAATATCGACTATGCGCTGAAGCTGCAGCGTATTCCGCATGCACGGCGCGTGGTGCGCATTCGCGAGGTGCTCGAGGAGACCGGGCTTACCCCTCTCGCCCGCCACGCCGCACGACATCTCTCGATCGGTGAGCAGCAGCGCCTGGCGCTCTCGCGCGCCTGGGCGACGGCGCCGGAGGTGCTGTTCCTGGACGAGCCGACGGCGAGCCTCGATCCGACAGCAACGCGGGCGGTGGAGGAGATCATCAGCGCCATTGATCTCTCCGGCACGAAGATTATCATGACGACCCATGATCTGAGCCAGGCGCGGCGGCTGGCGGACGAGATCGTCTTCCTGCATCGCGGCCGGCTGATGGAGCAGCGCCCAGCCGCCGAATTCTTCGCCAGCCCTGCGACAGCGGAAGCAGCGGCCTTCATCGAGGGCAGACTGCAATGGTAGACGGAGCAAAGGACTGGGAAGGAACGAAGCCATGACATCCAGACGACATCTGCTGCTGGCACTGGCGGTGACGCTGCTGAGCGCCGCATTCATCGTGGCGCCGAGCCGCGCCGATGAGCGGTTCATCATCGTCGCCTCCACGACATCGACCCAGGATTCCGGGCTATTCGACTATCTGCTTCCGATCTTCACGAAGAAGACGGGCATCGAGGTGCGCGTCGTTGCCAAGGGCACTGGCCAGGCGATCAAATTGGCCGAGAACGGTGATGCCGACGTACTGTTCGTGCATGACAAGAAATCGGAGAAGAAGTTCGTTGCCGACGGCTTCGGCGTGAAGCGCTTCGACGTGATGTACAATGACTTCATCCTCGTCGGACCGAAGGCCGATCCAGCTCGCATCGCCGGCGCGGCCGATGTGACGGAAGCGCTGAAGAGGATCGCGGCGGCGCAGGCGCCGTTTGCCTCGCGCGGTGACGACAGCGGCACGCACAAGGCCGAGCTGCGTCTATGGCAGGCGGCGGCGATCGACGTCAAAACCGCCTCAGGCACTTGGTATCGCGAGACCGGCTCGGGCATGGGACCGACACTCAACACTGCCGCAGGCATGGACGCCTATACGCTGACCGACCGCGGCACCTGGCTCTCGTTCAAGAACAAGAGCGACCTGACGATACTTGCCGAAGGCGACAAGCAATTGTTCAATCAGTACGGCGTGATGCTGGTCAATCCGCAGAAGCATCCGCAGGTGAAGGCCAAGGACGGCCAAGCCTTCGTCGACTGGCTGATCTCGTCGGAAGGCCAGCAAGCCATTGCCGCTTACAAGATCGATGGCCAGCAGCTGTTCTTCCCGAACTACGTACCGGGGTCATAAATATGTGTTCGCCCTCGCGATCTTCACGGCTTTCTGGGCTCTGCTAGGCCCCATTGGCGGGTTCTTCAAGGAGCGTAGTCAACCCGTCTCATCCGGTCGCTAACGGCTACTTTTTCAGGTGTAGACGCAGTGCTCGAGCCTACCAATCCAGCGTCTGACCCGCTCCGATCCCTCTTCGGTCTGTATCAGCCGATCTGGGATTTCGTAGCCAAGTCCCGGTGCCGCTGATCAAGCCTTATGGATCGGGTCGACCCACTTGACGTTTTCGGGCTGCTCGACGGGCTCGATGTCGAGATTGACCACTACCGCCTCGCCGTCGCTCCTGACCAGGACGCATTCCAGCACGTCGTCGCGGGAGGCATTGATCTCCTGGTGCGGAACGTAAGGCGGCACGTAGATGAAGTCCCCGGGCCCGGCCTCGGCGACGAATTCGAGGTGCTCGCCCCAGCGCATGCGGGCCTTGCCGCGCACCACATAGATGACGCTTTCCAGTGGCCCGTGATGATGCGCTCCAGTCTTGGCGTTCGGATGGATATGAACGGTGCCGGCCCATAATTTCTGGGCGCCGACCCGCGCATAATTGATCGCCGCGCGACGGTCCATGCCGGGCGTCTGGGCGGTGCTCGGATCGAGCGCGCCGCCGGGAATCACCCGCACGCCGTCATGCTTCCATTTGGCCTCATGGCCGGCCGCTTCATCACCCGCCATTCGACCTTCTCCTGGCACCGTCACGGACGTTTCGTCGTTTGTCCGCTTCAAGACTACTGGGTCATCGATGCCTGGCCAAGGCTTAGATTGGCGAACCGGAACCGACCGGTTCGTTGATCGTGTCGCGTCCGGTTTCGATGCTAAGCGATCATGCGCCGCGAATTGTCGGCGGCGAACACTGCTGTGCCGGCGATGAATGTGACAGCCAAGCGCGGCATGCGGAGTGGCTGCCAATCGACCAGCAGCAGATCGGCGCGCTGACCGATTTCAATCCGGCCGCGATCGGCCAAGCCCGCGGCGTCCGCCGGGTTGGTCGAAACCAGGCGCCACGCCGCGGCGACGTCCGCGAGCTTCAGATCGATCAGGGCGAAGGCGGCCGTCATCAAGGCGGGGTAGTAATAGTCCGACGTCAGGATGCTGCAGAGCTGCTCCTCCACCGCCTCCCGGCCGCCGAGCCGGGCAGCATGGCTGCCGCCGCGCACCACATTGGGCGCGCCGAGGATCGTCATCGCCCCGCTCCGCAATGCGCTTTGCGCGGTCGCCCGGTCGAACGGGAACTCGCACAGCCGGCAACCGAGGGCGTGATGGCGGGCCTGCATCTCCGGGCTGGCATCGTCGTGCGACGCCATCGGAACCGATTTGCGCTGCGCGGCCTCGGCGATGCGCTGCATCGAGGCCGGCACATCCGCGGCCCGCGCCTTCACCCGGCGCAGCAGATCGGCGAAGTCCGGCGCGCCGAGGCCGGTGCGCGCGGCATAGGGCGCGAGCTTGCCGTCATCGGCAAGTTGCCCGGCGATGTCGTCGGTGTGGTCGTTGAAAGCCAGCAGATCGACCTGGCCGGATTCGATCCAGTCGATCACTTCCTCCTCGGCATCGAGGTTGAAGGTCTCGAAGCGCAAGTGAAGGCGGGTGTCGCAGGCAAGCTCCGGCTGCATCTCGCGCAGCTTGGTCACGAAACGGCGGGCGGAGGTAGCGTCGCGCAGTCCCGGCTCCCAGGAATAGGTGAGGCCGTGATAGGCGGTGGTGATGCCGTTGGCAACGAGCTGCCGGTCGGTGTCCGCCAGCGCCAGCTCATAGGGGAAACGCACGCCCGGCCGCGGCATCAATTGCCGCTCGAACGCATCGCCATGCAGGTCCACCATCCCCGGCAGGACGAGAAGCCCGGGCGCATGCCAGCGCCGCGCACAGGCGCTCGGTGTGACCCCGATCGCCGCGATGCGGCCGTCATGCAGAGTCAGATCGGTTTCCTCCAGCGATCCGTCGGGCAGAAGAACCTTCCCACCGACGATTACGGTCTCCATCTGATGCGATTCCATGCGACTCATTCCCATTTCTTGCGGGAATGATGGCCGCCACAAAGGGCGCGATCCAGCGAAAGGAAAATGACAGCCGCCGCCCGCTGTGGATTCGGTGGACCGACGGATGGCTTGTCGAGGCGCAGTCACGCGCCTGACACATACCGGTCAGACCCTGGACATTGCGGCCTCTCATTCTGCGTCACGAGCGGAGCGCGATGGGCGGAGCGGCTAGTGCTCGACCAGAATCTGCACCAGATCACTGACGAAGCGGGTCACGCAATATTCGATGCGCGCGCCCCGTCCGTCGATGTTGATCCCTTCGGTGACGATCAGCGGCCGGTTGCGCGGCATCTCCAGCAGGCGGGCATCCTCCGTCGTCGGCATCTTGGCGAGGATGCGGGTGCTTTGCCGCACATATTCATCGACCCCCAGGCGCTGGACCGCCTGGGTAAAGGACTTGGTCTCCGCCATCAGCGCGCCGACACCGTCAAAGCGCGGCTTCGGGAAATAATGCGCGGAGACGCTGATGCGGCGGCCGTCGCTTTCGCCCGCGCACAGCACATGGGCAACCAGCGCGCCACGGCGCAGGCGCAAGGCGCGCGCCACTTCGGTCGTGGCCGGCAGGTCGGCGATGCTGAGCACGCTGCGGCCGGACGAGCGGTTCTGGCGCGACAGGTTCTCGCTGAAGCGGGTCTTGCGCGACACCCGGTAGTCGATGATCGGCTCCTGCACGAATGTGCCGCGGCCCTGGTCGGTGCGCAGCAGGCCGCGATCCTGCAGGCGCGACAGCGCCTGGCGCACGGTGTGACGGTTGACCTGGAACCGCTTGGCGAGGTCGGCCTCGGTCGGCAGGCGCACGCCCGGCTGGAAGACGCGGTCCCGAATCTCCTGCTCGAGAATCTGCTGGATCTGGCGCCAGACGGCGACCCCGCCATCGCGCGAAATCTCCATGGGCTCGTCTCCTTTCGCCGCTTTCACCGCCCGTGGGCGCGCTTGTCGGGCCGATTTCACAAAAGGATCAGAAAACGCGCTTTGACAGGCGGCGAGCGCTCTCCTAGCATCGACAAATATAGATGTCTAGGCAACTTTTCGGCTTGTCCAGCGCATTTGATTACAAAAGGTGTCCACATCATGGATGGCGCAGCCGAAACCGGCTCTTCAGCGAAAGCCCTCACACCGGACCAGGAGGCACGCCGACACTGGATGTCGGTGCTTGCCAAGGCCTCGGCAGCCGAGCTGGAGAACGCCATGCCGGCGATCCAGGGCATCGTCGGCGAGCTGCCCGCCTATCGCCTGATCCGCAGGCCGGAGGTCGGCATGACCATGGTGCGTGGCCGCGCCGGGGGTACCGGGCGGCAGTTCAATCTGGGTGAGATGACGATGACGCGCTGCGCCTTGCAGACCGCCGACGGCCAGATGGGATGCGCCTATGTCGCCGGGCGCTCGATGCGCCATGCGGAGCTGGCGGCTCTGATCGACGCCTTGCTGCAGGAGCCGGCGCATCAGGCGCAGCTTCAGGCCCTGGTGGTCGACCCGCTGGCGCGCGGGCAGGAGGTGCGCCGGCAGCGGCAAGTCGACCGCTCCGCGCCGACGCGCGTCGAATTCTTCACGGTCGTTCGCGGAGAGGACAAGGAATGAACCAGCACACCCGCATCCCCGCGCTCGACCTGACGCCGGGCTTCGACGATCCCCAGCGCGACGCGCAGCGGGTGTTCCGCCAGGTCCTGGAGGCGATGTCGCATCCGGGCCGAATCGTCCAGCTCGACCGGCTGCCGGAGGCGCCGCCATCCTTGAGCAAGGCGGCCGCCGCGATCGCCTTGACCCTGTTCGATCTCGACACGCCGGTCTGGCTGTCCCCCGAGCTGCGCCAGGCGGTCGGTCCCTATGTCGCGTTCCACACCGGCGCTGCGCTGACCCAGACGGTCGCATCGGCCGGCTTTCTGCTGGTGGCGAATGGGCGTGCGCTACCCGATCTTGCGGAGGTGGCGATCGGCGATCCGGAATATCCCGAGCGCGCGGCCACCATCATCATCCAGGTGCAGAGCCTGCAACTCGGCCCCGGCTGCCGGCTGCGCGGGCCGGGCGTCCTCGGTCACATCGACGTCTGCGTCGAAGGCCTGGCGGAGGAATTCTGGACCGCCTTCGCCGCCAATCACCGGAAATTCCCGCAGGGGTTCGACGTGCTGCTGGTTGCGGGCGAGCAGGTCCTCGGCCTGCCCAGGTCCGTCGCGATCGATGGCAAGGAGAATTGATCCATGTATGTCTCGGTCAAAGGCGGCGAGCGGGCGATTGAAGCAGCCCATGCCTTGCTGGCGGAGGAGCGGCGCGGCGACCCGCAGATTCGGGAGCTGACGTTGCCGCAGATCGATCAGCAACTCTCCCTGGCGGTCGACCGCGTCATGAGCGAAGGCGCGCTTTATGACCGCGAGCTGGCTGCGCTAGCGATCAAGCAGGCGCGCGGCGACCTGATCGAGGCGATCTTCCTGCTGCGGGCCTATCGCACCACCTTGCCGCGTCTTGCCACCAGCCTGCCGGTCGACACCGCGCGGATGGCTGTGCGCCGGTGCATCTCCGCGACCTTCAAGGATATTCCCGGCGGCCAAGTGCTCGGCCCCACCTTCGACTATACCCACCGGCTGCTGGATTTCAGCCTGTGCGAGACGAAAGCGATGCAGCAGGAACAGATCGCGCCGCAGGGCGAGCCGCGCGCGACCGCGCCGATGCCGCCGGTCACCCAGCTGCTGAATGCCGAGGGATTGCTGGAGGTGGAGTCACCGGGCGACGAGACCGCGCCAATCGGCGATCTGACACGCGAGCCCATGACGTTTCCAACCGAACGCGATGTGCGGTTGCAGGCGCTGGCGCGCGGCGATGAAGGCTTCCTGCTGGCGCTCGGCTACTCGACGCAGCGCGGCTATGGCCGCAACCACCCCTTCGCCGGCGAGATCCGCATGGGCGCGGTGACGGTCGAGGTGCAGCCCGACGAATTGCCCTTTGCGGTCGAGATCGGCGAGATCGCTGTCACGGAATGCCAGATGGTCAACCAGTTCAAGGGCTCGAAAACCACGCCGCCGCAATTCACCCGCGGCTATGGCCTCACCTTCGGCCATGGCGAGCGCAAGGCGATGGCCATGGCCCTGGTCGATCGCGCGCTGCGCTGCCGCGAGCTGGACGAGGAGGTCGACAGCCCGGCGCAGGATGAGGAGTTCGTGCTCTATCACTGCGACAATCTCGAGGCATCCGGCTTCGTGCAGCATCTGAAGCTGCCGCACTATGTCGATTTCCAGTCGGAGCTGGTGATGCTGCGCGCCATGCGCGCGGAGAGGGCCGGCCAATGAGCGACGCCGACCATAGTTACAACTTCGCCTATCTCGACGAGCAGACCAAGCGGATGATCCGCCGCGCCATCCTGAAGGCGGTCGCGATTCCCGGCTATCAGGTCCCGTTCGGCGGGCGCGAGATGCCGATGCCGCACGGCTGGGGCACCGGCGGCATCCAGGTGACGGCCAGCATCATCGGGCCGGACGACGTGCTGAAAGTGATCGACCAGGGCGCCGACGACACCACCAACGCCGTGTCGATCCGCCGCTTTTTCGCCAAGACGGCGGGCGTCGCCACCACCACGCGAACGGAAGAGGCCAGCCTGATCCAGACCCGGCACCGGATTCCGGAAAAGCCGCTGAAGGCGGGCCAGATCCTGGTCTACCAGGTGCCGATCCCCGAGCCCTTGCGCTGGCTCGAGCCGCGCGAGACCGAGACCCGCAAGATGCATGCCTTGTCGGAATATGGCGTGATGCATGTGCGGCTCTATGAAGACATCGCTACACACGGGCGCATCGCCACCGCTTACGATTATCCGGTGCAGGTGAACGATCGCTACATCATGCGGCCGTCGCCGATCCCGAAATTCGACAATCCCAAGATGGACATGAACCCGGCGCTGCAATTGTTCGGGGCGGGTCGCGAGAAGCGGATCTACGCCGTGCCGCCTTACACCAAGGTGAAGAGCCTCGATTTCGAGGACCATCCGTTCGAGGTGCAAAGCTGGACGCAATGCTGCGCCCTGTGCGGCGCCAAGGACAGCTTCCTCGACGAGATCATCACCAGCGACCAGGGCGACCGGATGTTCGTGTGCTCCGACAGCGACTATTGCCAGGACCGGCAGGCTGCCGGCCAGCGGCGGGAGGCGGCGGAATGATCGACACGGATTCCGATGCTCCGCTGCTGCGGGTCGACGGCGTCAGCCGCTATTTCGGCGAGCGGCCCGCCTGCCTCGATGTCAGCTTCGACCTCTGGCCCGGCGAAGTCATGGGCGTGGTCGGCGAATCCGGTTCGGGCAAGACCACCTTGCTCAATTGCCTGTCCGGCCGGCTGCGGCCCGATGGCGGGCGCATCCTTTATGGCACGCGGCATCAGGGCGCGGTGGACCTCTATGCCCTCGGCGAGGCAGAGCGGCGCCTGCTGATGCGCACGGACTGGGGCATGGTCCACCAGAATCCGCGCGACGGATTGCGCATGGCAGTCAGCGCCGGCGCCAATATCGGAGAGCGCCTGATGGCCGTGGGCGCGCGCCACTATGGCAACATCCGGCAGGAGGCCGTGGACTGGCTGTCACGGGTGGAGATCGACGATGCGCGGATCGACGACCTGCCGCGCGCCTTCTCCGGCGGCATGCAGCAGCGGCTGCAGATCGCGCGCAATCTGGTGACCAAGCCGCGCCTGGTCTTCATGGACGAGCCGACCGGCGGCCTCGACGTATCGGTGCAGGCGCGTCTGCTCGACCTTCTGCGCGGACTGGTCTCGCGGCTCGATCTGTCGGTCGTCATCGTCACCCACGATCTGGCGGTGGTGCGGCTGCTGGCGCACCGCCTGATGGTGATGCGCCACGGCCGCGTGGTCGAAACGGGGCTGACGGACCAAGTGCTTGACGATCCACAACATCCCTATACTCAATTGCTGGTTTCTTCGGTGTTGCAGGCATGAGCAATCTGGCGATCGACGCGGTGGGGCTGGGCAAAAGCTTCCACCTGCATACCCAAGGCGATGTCGAGATCGACGTCTTCCGCGGCCTCGCATTCCAGGTGCGGTTCGGCGAATGCGTTGCCCTGCACGGCCCCTCGGGCTGCGGCAAATCCACCCTTCTGCGCGCCCTCTATGCCAATTACAAGGTGGGCGAGGGCAACATCAAGGTGCGCCACCGCGACGACTGGGTCGACATGGCGGCCGCGGAGCCGCGCGCGATCCTCGCGGTCCGGCGCCTCACCATGGGCTATGTCAGCCAGTTCCTGCGGGTCATACCGCGCGTCGCGACGCTGGATATCGTCGCAGAGCCGCTGCGCCTGCGCGGAATCGATGAAGTAGCAGCGGTGCGCGAAGCCAGCCGGATGCTGGCGCGGCTGAACGTGCCGGAACGTCTGTGGCGGCTGGCACCCGCCACCTTCTCCGGCGGCGAGCAGCAGCGCGTCAACATCGCGCGCGGCTTCATCGCCGACTTCCCGATCCTGCTGCTGGACGAGCCGACGGCCGCGCTCGATCCGGTCAACCGCGCCATCGTGGCCGAGATGATCCTGGAGCAGAAGGCGGCGGGCAAGGCGATCGTCGGCATCTTTCACGACGCGGAGGTCCGCGCCCGTGTCTGCGACCGGATATTCGAGATCGAGCCATTCAAGGTGGCGGCATGACTACCGAACTCGTTCTGACCAACGCCCGCATCGTCACCAGGGATTCGGTGATCCATGGTGCCGCGCGCATCGCCGGCGACCGGATCGCCGAAGTATCCGAGACGCCGAGCCAGGCGTCCGGCGCGCTGGATCTCGACGGCGATTACCTGTTGCCGGGGCTGGTCGAGTTGCACACCGACAATATGGAGAAGCATTTCGAGCCGCGTCCCAATGCGTTCTGGCCGTCGCCTTTGGCGGCCGCCCTGGCGCACGATACGCAGATCATCGGCGCCGGCATCACGACTGTCCTCGACGCGGTCTGCATCGGCGATTACCGCGATGCCGGCAAGCGCCGGCGCATCCTCGCCGATTCGATCGGCAGCGTAACGGCCGCCCGCGCCGCCGACCTGCTGCACGCGGATCACCTGTTCCACCTGCGCTGCGAGACCTCGGACCCGAACGTGGTGGAGATGTTCGAGCCTCATGCCGATCATCCGCTGCTGCGCCTGGTTTCGGTGATGGACCACACGCCCGGCCAGCGGCAATGGACGGACCTGGAAAGCTACCGCACATTCCATCGCAACAAAGGCTGGAGCGATGACGAATTCGCGACCGTCGTCGCCGACTACAAACACAAGATGGACCAATATTCCGACTGCAACCGGCGGGCGATCCTCGATCTGTGCCGCGGCCTCGACGTGCCACTCGCCAGCCACGATGATACGACCGATGAGCATGTCGACCAGGCGCATGCCGAGGGAATCGCCATCGCGGAATTCCCGACGACCTTGTCGGCCGCCGCCCGGGCCCGCGGCTACGGCATGATGACGGTGATGGGCGCGCCCAATGTGGTGCGCGGCGGTTCCCATTCCGGCAACATCTCCGCGCTGGCGCTGGCCGAGCGTGGGCTGCTCGATATCCTGTCGTCGGACTATGTGCCGGCCAGCCTGCTGCATGCCGGCTTCCTGGTGCATCAGCAGAGCGGCATGGATCTGCCGAGCGCGGTCTGCACGATCGCGCTCAATCCGGCGCATTCCGTCGGCCTGACCGACCGCGGCGAGATTGCCGCGGGCAAGCGGGCCGATCTGGTGCGCGTCCATCTCCATGATGGTCTGCCGATCGTGCGCGAGGTGTGGCGCGGCGGCCGGCGCGTCGCCTGAATGACGGCCCGGTTTGCCCTCTATCTCGCGCCCGTCATCGGTAGCCGGCTGGCAATCTTCGGCAATCACTGGCTCGGCCGCGACGCGGAGAGTGGCGCGTCCTTGAAGCAGCCGAAGGTGGACGGATTGGATGAAGCGCGCCTCCGCGCAATTACCGAGGCGCCGCGCCTCTATGGCTTTCACGGCACGCTGAAGCCGCCCTTCCGCCTGGCCGAAGGACGGAGCGAGGCGGAGTTGCGCCACGCCCTTGCGGCGTTCGCGCAACGGCAAGAGACTTTCGCGGTGCCGGCCCTGCGCTTGCAACAGATCGGCGATTTCTTGGCCCTGACCCCGCGCGAGCCGGTGCCCAGTTTGTCGGCGCTCGCCGATGCCTGCGTCACCGAGTTCGATTCCTACCGCGCGCCGCCGGAACCGGCGGAACTCTTCAAGCGCCGTGCCGCGAACCTCACGCCGCGTCAGGAAGACTTGCTGGCGCGCTGGGGCTATCCCTACGTGCTGGATGAGTTCCGCTTTCATTTGTCGCTGACCGGCTCAATTGCGGATGCTACGGAGCGCGCGCGGCTCATGGCGTTGTTGCCGCCCTTGCTGGCTCCCGCTTTGGCGGAGCCGATGCCGGTGCGCGAGCTTTGCCTGTTCATCCAGCCGGATCGCGCCGCCGCGTTCCGCCTGGCGCAGCGCTTCCCGTTCCAGTCATGAAGCCGAGGCCCCATCCCGATGCCCGGCAGGGCCGGCTGGTCTATGTCATCGGCCCCTCCGGCGCGGGCAAGGACAGCATCATTGCTTATGCCCGCGCGCGGCTTGGCGGCGAAGGGAGCGCGCACGTATTCCCGCGCCGGCACATCACGCGACCGGTCGACGGGCAGAGCGAGGATCATGTCTCGCTGTCGCCGGAAGATTTCGATGGCCTGTGCCAAGCCGGCCGCTTCGCGCTGCATTGGCGCGGCAACGGCCTCTGCTACGGCATCGGGAACGAGATCGATCTGTCGCTGGTTGCCGGGCGGCATGTGATCGTCAACGGTTCGCGCGCCCATTTGCCGGAGGCCGCGCGGGCTTATCCCGATCTGCTGCCGGTGGCGATCGCGATCGACCCTGGGGTGCTGCGGCAGCGCCTGCTGGTGCGGGCGCGCGAGCAGGCGGGTCAGATCGAGGATCGGTTGAAGCGGGCCGCAGAGCTGCAGCAGGTCGACCACCCCGCGCTGCGCACGATCCCGAACAACGGCGCGCTCGAGGAGGCAGGCGAATCCTTCGTCGCGCTCCTGCGATCGCTCTAGGCTAGAGGAAGCGCCGCCGCAGCCAAGCGGAGAACACGTCGAGCAGTGATACTGTGACGATGATCATCAGCATCACGGCGCAGGTCTGCGCGAAATAGAATCCGCGGATGACTTCCCACAGCACGACGCCGATCCCGCCGGCTCCCACCATACCCACCACGGTTGCCGACCGCACGTTGGATTCGAACCGGTAGAGCGAATAGGACACCCAGAGCGGGATCACCTGGGGGATCACGCCATAGAGAATCTCTTCCAGCACATTGGCGCCGGTCGCGCGGATGCCTTCGACCGGCCGCGGGTCGATCGCCTCGACCGCTTCCGAGAACAGCTTGGCCAGGATGCCGGTCGTGTGGACGAAAATGGCGAGCACGCCGGCGAACGGGCCAAGCCCGACCGCCACCACGAACAGCATGGCGAACACCATCTCGTTGATCGCGCGTAGGGCGTCCATCACCCGCCGCACCGGCTGGCGCAGCCATATGGGAGACAGGTTCTCCGCTGCCATCAGGCCGAAGGGAATGGCGAAGATGACCGCGAGGAACGTGCCCCAGATCGCGATCTGGAGCGTGGCCAGAATCTCCTCGAGGTAGTAGCGCCATTGATGGAAATCCGGCGGGAAGAACTCGGCACCCAGGGTCGCCATGTTCCCGGAATCTTCGATCAGGGCGAGCGGCCTGATATCGGCACCGCGATAGGACCAGGCCAGGATCGCGAAGCCGAGCCCATAGAGCAGCACGGTTCCGAGCGAAGACCGCAGCGAGCGCGGCGGCTGGAGCGCCAGTCTCTCACGCGTATCGAAGGTCTGCGCCATGCGTTCCTGCTCCCGGATGCAAAAAAGGGCGCCGGCACGGATGCGCCGGCGCCCGCCGATGGATTGATTACTGTGCGGCCACTTTCTGCTGCTGTTCCTTGAGCTTGGCGTCGATCTCCGCCAGCTTTTGCTTCTTGTCGGCCTCCGCCAGGGTGGTGTCGGCCACGATGGCCAGGCGGTCCTTGAAGAGGCCGAGAATGCGGATCGGAATCAGCTGGTCATCGCTCGACGCCTTGAACGGTGCCCATTGCAGTCCGGCGAGCACTTCCTTTTCGCGCGCGGCGTCCGGTCCGTTGACGCCATAGGCGAGGAAGAAGTCCTTGATCTTGGCCTTGTCGCCGTCCGACAGGTCCTTGCGCCAGACGATCGGGTCGGAGGGGATGAGCGGCGATTTCCAGATCACCTTCAGCTGCTTGGCCTTGTCCGGAAAGTTCTTTTCCAGCTTGGCCATGTTCTCGGTGTTGAAGGTGGCGAAATCGACCTGCTTATTGGCGACCGCCAGCGCGTTCGATTCGTGATTGCCACTGATGGTCTGCTTGAAATAGCTCTTCGGATCGATGTTGTTCTGGCCGAAGACATAATAGCCGGGGACCAGGTATCCGGAGGTCGAGTTCGGGTCGCCGTTGGAGAAGGTGAGGTCCTTGCCGTATTTGATGACGTCGTCGACTGAGTTGATCTTGGAATTGTCCTTGTTCGCGATCAGCAGCGACCAGTATCCCGGGCTGCCATCCGCTGCGACCGATTGCACGAACACTTCGCCGTTCGCGCGGTCGACCGCTTCGATCGCCGCTTTGTTGCCGTACCAGGCGACGTCGACCTTCTTGAAGCGCATGGCCTCGATCACGCCGGCATAGTCGGTGGCGAAGAACGGGTTCACCGTCATGCCGAGCTTCTTGCCCATGTCATCCAGGAAGGGCTGCCAGACGGTCTTCAGGTTCTGCGAGGATTCGGTGGAGATGATGCCGAAATTCAGCTCCTTCAGGTCCTCCGCGACGGCGGCGCCGGCAAGGCCGGTCGCGAGGGTAAGGGACAGGGCTGCCGATCTGAGCAGTTTTCCGATCATTGATGGCTCCTTGGGTTGAGGGTGATTGGCTAGCTGGCGGCGGCGACCGCAAGCGCGTCGGCAGATTGCGTGCCGCCGATGACCATGCGCGGGCGGGGCCGCTGGCTGGGGGCGATGGGTTCGCCCAGCAGCAACTCCTCCGCGTCCGTGCCGTAGAACTCGCCCAGCTTCTCGGGCGTCAGGGCCGCGCTGGGCCCGTCGAACACCACCCGCCCGTCGCGCAGGGCTACGGTCCGCGGGCAGAAACGCATGGCGAACTGGACCTGATGCAGCGACACCAGGACCGTGACGCCGTCGGCACGGTTGAACTCGGTCAGGGATTCCATCACGCGCCGCGCCGCTTCGGGGTCGAGCGAGGCGATCGGTTCGTCCGCCAGGACCAGCCGCGCCCGCTGCACCATGGCGCGGGCGATGGCGGCGCGCTGCTGCTGGCCGCCGGAGAGGTTGGCGGCGCGCTGGAACGCCCAATCGGCGATGCCGACGCGCTGCAGCGCATTCATCGCCAGGCGCCGCTCATGCTCCGGGAACCAGAACAGCATGGTGCGCCAGAGCGGCAGCCGGCTCAGCGTGCCGATCAGCACGTTGGTGATCACCGACAGGCGGTTGACGAGGTTGAACTGCTGGAAGACGAACCCGACATTGCCGCGGATGCGGCGTACTTCAGCGGTCAGCCGGCCTTGCTGCTGGACACAGCTGCCATCGATTGAAACTGTGCAGCAGTTGGAATTGCGGTCGGCCGCGACCAGGCCGGCAAGGTGCCGCAGCAGGGTGGATTTTCCAGACCCCGACGCGCCGATCAACGCCACCATCTCGCCCGGTGCGATGCGCAGGCTGACATCGTCGAGGGCGCGCCGTCCGCCATTGAACGTCTTGCTGAGATTGCGAACCTCGACCGCAAAGTCGGTCATGCCTGCCACTCCCCGCCGTCATTGCCATTGCGTCGGTGTTGATCCACCGACTCGTTCATTGTCTCCGGCAATTCTGCGCAGGCGGCCGGACGTCAGCGCCGGCCGATTGATGAAGAGTGTTTGGCGGTTTTGTGTCAGTCCGTGGACGGCGGGTGGACTTGTCTAAGCAACGGTGACGCCAGCGACGCGGCCAGGCTCCGTTCCTCGATGCGCAACCAGTTCTAACGCGTTGAATTCATTCGAGCGCATTTCGCACTACGAACCGCTTTTCTGGTAGCTGGCCTTGTCCAGCCAGTCGCGGTTGAGCTCGACGCCCCAGCCGGGGCCATCGGGGATCTGCACCTTGCCGTCGCGCGCGACCAGCACCGGCTCATAGAGGCCGCTGTCCCAGGGGTAATAGTCCGCGCCCTCGATCGAGAATTCGACATAAGGCCCGGCATTCTCGATCGCGCCCATGAGATGGAGGGTGAAAACCGTCACCAGCGACTGGTTGGCGGCATGCGGCGTCACGGGAAGGCCGGCCTTCTTCGCCATCTCCACCACTTTCAGCGTGCGGTTGATGCCGCCGAGATAGCAGACGTCCGGCTGCACCACGTCGACCGCGCGCATCTCGATCGCGAAGCGCCACAGCGCCAGGTCGCAATCCTGCTCGCCGCCTGTGACGTCGAGATTGAGGGCGTCGGTCACCTGCTTGGTCCAGTGATATTCCCAATAGGGGCACGGCTCCTCGAAATGGCAGATGCCGTGATCCTCCAGCATGCGGCCGACCTCGATCGCCTTTTTCGGTGTGTAGCCGCTATTGGCGTCCACCAGCAGCCGCGCATCGGGGCCGAGCGTTCTGCGGATCAGCGGCACGATCTCATCGGTGCGGCCCGGCCACTCATCCTCGTCATGACCGCATTCCTTGCCGACCCGGAACTTGAAGGCGGTATAGCCATGCTCGTCGCGCAGGCGAGCAAGGCGCACGGCCTCGTCCTTCGGCGTGATCTCGCCGCGCTTCATGCTGGAGGCATAGACCGGAAACGGCCGCGGCTTGCCGCCCAGCAATTCGCAGACGCTCTTGTCGGCGCGCTTGCCGCGCAGGTCCCACAACGCGGTATCGAGTCCGGTCAGGGCCCGCATCAGGTACGAGCCTGGGAATTTGTGCTCGCGCTCCGGAATCGTGTCGGTCAGGTGGGCGATATCGTCGGCATCGGCGCCCAGGGCCCAGCGCGCCACCTGGCGGTGAAAGACCTGGCAGGTGATGTCGGCATTGTAGTTCGAGACCTGTCCCCAGCCTTGCAGCCCATCCTCGGCCGTGACCCGGACGAAGCCGACGAAAGGCGTGCTGAAGGTTTCCAGGCTCTTGATCTTCACGGGGCTGCTCCGGGCGATGCTGTCAGGACGCACCTAGACTAGATTCCCTTTATGCGGTTGGGCTAGATGGGTCGGACAAGAGTTTCGGGGAAGACTGGGTGACAGAGTACGATTACATCATCGTCGGCGCGGGGTCCGCCGGCTGCGTTCTTGCCAACCGACTGACCGCCAACGGCCGTTACCGGGTCCTGCTGCTGGAGGCGGGGCCGTCCGACCGGCGCTTCTGGGTCCAGGTGCCGATCGGCTACGGCAAGACCTACTACAATCCAGACGTCAACTGGATGTACCAGAGCGAGCCGATCCCCGGCCTCGGCGGTCGCATCAATTACTTCCCGCGCGGCAAGGTGCTGGGCGGATCCAGCTCCATCAACGCGATGGTCTATTCGCGCGGCCAGGCGGGCGATTTCGACGATTGGGCGGCGATGGGGAACCCCGGCTGGGGTTGGGCCGACGTGCTGCCGCTCTACAAGCGGATGGAGGATCACGCGCTGGGGGCAGGGCCGTTCCACGGCGCGGGTGGCCCGCTGCACGTGACCATGATCGATGGCGCGGTTCATCCGCTGACGCACCGCTACGTGAAAGCGGGGCAGGAGGCAGGTCTCACATTCAATCCGGATTTGAATGGCGAGACCATCGAAGGCGTCGGGATCTATCAGATCAATACGCAGGGTGGCTTCCGCATGTCCGCGGCGCGCGCCTACCTCTGGCCGGCACGGGGCCGAGCGAACCTCCGCATCGAAACGGAGGCGTTGGCGACCCGCATCCTGTTCGAGGGCAAGCGCGCAATCGGCGTCGCCTACGAACAGCGCGGGCAAAAGCACGAGGCGCGGGCGGGGCGCGAGATCATCCTGGCGGGCGGGTCGATCAATTCGCCGCAATTGCTGCAGCTATCGGGCGTCGGGCCGCAGGACGTGCTGCGCTCTTGCGCCGTGGACGTGCTGCATGACAGCCCGGCCGTGGGGCGGAATCTGCAGGATCATCTGTGCTTCGACCATGTCTATCGATCCAAGCTGCCCAGCCTCAACAACGAGCTCTATCCCTGGTGGGGCAAGCTGCGCGCTGGATTGCACTATATCCTCGCGCGCAAGGGGCCGCTGTCGCTCAGCGTCAACCAGGGTGGCGGCTTCTTCCGCGCGCGGCCGGAGTCCGACCGTCCCGACATCCAGCTCTATTTCTCTCCGCTCACCTACGAGAAATCGGTGCCGGGCGTCCGGGCACTGACCAGGACCGATCCGTTCCCCGGTTTCATCGTCAGCGCTTCGCCCTGCCGGCCGACCAGCCGCGGCCATCTGCAGATCCGCTCCGCCGATCCGCACGAAGCGCCGGCGATCCATCCGAACTATCTCTCGACCAACCACGATGTCGAAGAGCTGCTCGCCGGCGCGCGTTTCCTGCAGCGGCTGGCACAAACACCGTCGATGGCAGCGATCATTGCCGAGGAGCTCAAGCCCGGTCATCCGGTCAAAAGCGACGAAGAGTGCATCGCGGACATCCGCGCCCGCTGCTATTCGGTGTTCCATCCGGTCAGCACCTGCCGCATGGGACCCGATCCCGCCGACTCGGTCGTCGATCATCGCCTGCGGGTGCACGGCCTCGATCGTCTGCGCGTCATCGATGCGTCGATCTTTCCGACCGTCACCTCCGGCAACACCAACGCGCCGGCGATCATGGTCGGCGAGAAGGGCGCCGAGCTGGTGCTGGCAGACGCCACCTGAAGCAATCCGCCACACCTTGCAAGCCCCGCAAGGTTTGAGGGAATCCCATCAAGTTGCGCACTTCCGGCCTCGGGTCCGCCGGCTACCATGATTGGACTGGGAGCAAAAACAAAGAGGCAGTGGGGAGGCGGACGGGGATCGGTCGGCGCGGTGCGTCTGTAACCGATGTTCGCAGGCCATTTGGGCATATCGATCGACATCCTCCACCGAACTGCAAGCCGGCGGCGCCGTCCCTCGAGCGGACGGCATCGCGGGGCAACAAGAACGAGCCGAGACAGGAGGAAAGAATGAGAGTGCTGCGTAAGTGGATGATGCTGGCCGCGGCCTGCGTGATCGCGCCGGCATTGGCGCAAGCCGATGAGACACGCGTGGTGTTCGTGACCCACGGTCAGGCGGCGGATCAATATTGGTCGGTGGTGAAGCACGGCATGGACGACGCCGCCAAGACCATGGGCGTCAAGGCCGAGTATCTCGCGCCCGAGACCTTCGACATGCCCGCGATGCAGAAGCTGCTCGATGCCGCGATCGCCTCAAAGCCGGATGGGCTCGTGGTTTCCATTCCGGACGAGAATGCGATAGCGCCGTCGGTGGAGAACGCGGTGAAGTCCGGCATCCCCGTCATCGTGATCGATTCCGGCGGATCGGAATTGTCGCGCAAGCTGGGTGCCCTGCTGTTCATGGGCCAATCGGAATATGATGCCGGCGTCGCGGCGGGCCAAAGGGTCAAGGCGCTCGGCCTGTCGAAAGCGGTCTGCGTCAATCACGAGGTCGGCAATGTCAGCCTCGACGACCGTTGCCGCGGATTCGGTGACGGAATCGGCGCCGAAGTGCCGGTGCTGCAGGGCGTGATGGACCCGACCGAAATGAAGGGCCGCATCGCCGCCCATCTGGCGGCGCATCCCGACACCCAGTTCGTGCTGACCGTCGGCTCGGCCGGCGCCGATCCGGCGCTCGCCGCGATCGACGAGGCCGGTCTCTCGGGCAAGATCAAGACCGGCACCTTCGACCTGTCGCCGACCATCCTGAAGGCGGTGGTGGACGGCAAGATGGAGTGGGGCATCGACGCCCAGCAATACCTGATGGGCTATATCCCAGTGGTCGCGTTCGATCTGCTGAAGCGCTACAAGCTGGCGCCGATCGCGGATTATCCGACCGGCCCCGGCTTCGTCGGCAAGACGGAAGCAGCCTCGGTCATCGAACTCGCCAAGCAGGGCGTGCGCTAGACTCTCGAGAGCCGCCGGGGCCGGCCGTTCCACAGGGTCGGCCTCGGTGGATTTTTCCTGTATCATGCCGCGCCTGACGAGGGGCCACCGCTGATGGCGGTTACTGAACAGCAGCAAGCGAAAAGCCGCGACGAGCGGGTGCGCGAGATTGGCTTCGCGCGCCAGGCCCTGCGCCGGCCGGAGCTGGGCGCGGCCGCCGGCTGCGTGCTGGTGCTGTTCTTCTTCGCGATCTTCGCCGGCGATAGCGGCCTGTTCAGCGCGCGCGGAACCGTCAACTTCCTCGAAGTCTCGGCCCAGCTCGGCATCCTGGCGGTTGCCGTTGCGCTGCTGATGATCGGCGGCGAGTTCGATCTGTCGCTCGGCTCGATGATCGCCTTCGCCGGCGTCATCATCGCGATCCTGTCGAGCAAGTATGGCTGGCCGATCTGGTCGTCGATCCTGGTCGCCTTCGCGGCGGCGATCATCGTTGGCTATCTCAATGGCTGGCTGGTGGTGAAGACCGGCCTGCCATCCTTCATCGTGACATTGGCCTCGTTGTTCATCCTGCGCGGCATCACGCTCGGCGCGACCCGTCTCATCACCGGCCGCACGCAGATTCCAGGAATCAAGGAACTGAGCGAGGGCGACTGGCTGGCGCCATTGTTCAGCGGCCAGTTCGGCGGCAGCGTGCTGGTCTGGTTGGCCGATATCGGCCTCATCGACAAGCGCCCGGACGGGCTGCCGACGGTGCAGGGCATCCCGGTCTCGATCCTGTGGTGGCTGGGCCTCACCGCCATCGCCACCTGGATCCTGCTGCAGACCCGGTTCGGCAACTGGATCTTCACCGTCGGCGGCGACGCCAACGCCGCGCGCAATGTCGGCGTTCCGGTCGCCAAGGTGAAGATCCGCCTCTTCGTCCTCTCCGCCTGCGCCGCCACCTTGTTCGCCGCGATCCAGGTCCTGAGCGTCGGCTCCGCCGATACGTCGCGCGGCCTGCAGAAGGAGTTCGAGGCCATCATCGCGGTGGTGATCGGCGGCACGCTGCTGACCGGCGGATATGGCTCGGCGATCGGCGCCATGTTCGGTGCCCTCATCTTCGGCATCGTGCAGATGGGCATCTTCTATACCGGCATCGACACCGACTGGTTCAAGGCCTTCATGGGAATCATGCTGCTGGCCGCGGTCCTCTTCAACGACTACATCCGCAAAAAGGCGTCGGAGTCGCGCTGATGGCATCTTTGATCGAGCTGCGCGACGTCAGCAAGTTCTTCGGCACGGTGATCGCCTTGAACGGCGTGTCATTCGCGGTGCAGGCTGGCGAGGTCCATTGCCTGCTGGGCGACAATGGCGCCGGCAAATCGACGCTGATCAAGATTCTCTCCGGCGTGCACGGCCCGACCAAAGGCGAGATCCGGTTGCAGGACCAGCCCGTGCAATTCGCCTCGCCGCGCGACGCGCTCGATCGCGGCATCGCCACCGTCTACCAGGATTTGGCGACCGTTCCGCTGATGAGTGTTGCGCGCAACTTCTTCGCCGGGCGCGAGCCTTTGACCGGCTGGGGTCCGTTCAGGCGCATGGATTGGCCGATGATCCAGCGCGTGACGCGCGAAGAGATGGGCCGCATGGGCATCGACATCCGCGACCCCGGTCAGCCGGTCGGCACGCTGTCGGGCGGCGAACGGCAATCGCTTGCCATCGCGCGCGCGGTCTATTTCGGCGCCAAGGTGCTGATCCTGGACGAACCGACCTCTGCGCTCGGCGTGCACCAGGCGGCGGTCGTGCTGCGCCTGGTCGCCAAGGCGCGGGCGCGCGGCCTCGGCGTCATCTTCATCACGCACAATGTGCATCATGCGTTTCCGGTGGCGGATACCATCACTCTGCTCAATCGCGGCCGCAGCCTCGGCACCTTCCGCAAAGGCGAGATCTCCCGCGACCGCGTGCTGGAGATGATGGCGGGCGGCAAGGAACTGGTCGACCTCGAGGCCGAGCTTGCTGCCATGAGCCGGCCGGACAGCCAACCTGCCACATCCCTTCAATAGTCACATAGGTCGTTTCATGAGCGTACGTCTCGGCATCAATCCGATCGGCTGGACCAATGACTGCATGCCCTGGCTGGGCGATTTCATTTCCCTCGACACCTGCCTCGCCGAAGCCAGGAAAGCAGGATTTTCCGGCGTTGAGCTGGGGCGCAAGTTCCCGCGCTCAGCCCGGGAGCTCGCCCCGATCCTGAAGAAACATGGGCTGAAGCTGGTCTCCGGCTGGTATTCCGCCAATCTGATGGAGCGCGATGCCAGGGCGGAGATCGCGGCCATGAAGGATCACCTCACTTTGCTGCGTCAGCTGGGCTCGGAGGTGATGGTGTTCGCCGAAACCAGCGGCGAGATCATCAACCAGGTCGGCGCGCCGATCAGCCGCCGGCCGAAAGTGAAGAACGCCGCAGGATGGAAAAGCCTCGGCAGCCGCTTCACCGAGGTTGCGCGCTACATGCGCGACAACGGCGTCCAGATGGCTGTGCATCACCACATGGGAACGGTGGTGGAATCCCAGGCGGACGTCGACCGCCTGCTGGACAACAGCGGCGAGGCCGTGGGCCTGCTGCTCGACACCGGCCACATGACCTTCGCCGGCGGCGACCCGATCGCGGTCGCGAAGAAATATGCGGACCGGATCAAGCATGTGCACTGCAAGGACATCAGGCGCTATGCGTTGGCAGCGTGCAGGCAGCGCGACGTGAGCTTTTCCGAGGCCGTGCTGTGCGGCATCTTCACCGCGCCCGGCGATGGGCTGGTGGATTTCAAGGGGGTGTTCGACATCCTCGCCAAGGCGAAATACAGCGGCTGGCTGGTGCAGGAAGCCGAACAGGACCCCCGCGTCGCCCACCCGGCAAGCTATGCCGCGCTCGGCCGCGCACACATGGCGCAACTCTGCGCGGGGGCGAAGATGAAGCTGGCAGCGTAACTAATCTCACTCCCCTCAGCCAAAACCCCTTCCCCCCTCGTGGGGGAAGGTTGGGATGGGGGGTGCCGCCGCACGAGGTCAACCGAGGAGTGATGAACTGCTTGACGATATGGAACGCAAAAGCGGCGCGCTTTGTGGGCGCTTCACTCCCGGCAATCGTGCGGCGTCACCCCCCATCTAGCTTCGCCTAAGCTCACTTCGTTCGCCAAGGCTACGCATCCTTCCCCCACAAGGGGGGAAGGAACGAAAGAGCGTAAGCCCGGTGTCCTTTAACTCTGCGGCAAGTTCTCCCTGAGATAGATGGTGACCGGCGTTTCCAGCGGCACCTCCGCGTCGGGGACGCGGCGGTTGTAGTGCAGCAAGAGCTGCACCGCGCGCAAAGCCTCCACCTGCGGGTTCTGGTCGAGGACGGCATCCATCAGGCCGTCTGTCAGCAGCTCGCGATGGACGTCGGTCATCTCGTGGCTGATGAGGACGACTTCGCCGGCCTTTCCCAATCCGCGCAGCGCGCTGGAGATGCCGCGGCTGCCGACCGAGATGTTGTAGATGCCGCGCAGATTGGGGAAGCGCTTGAAGGCATCGCGCGTCAGCTTCTCGGTGCGCTCCTGCTGCTCCTGGCTTTCCACCGTCGCGGCCACCTCGCAGGACGGGAAGCGCCGGCGCAGGACGGCGCGGAATCCGCCCTCGCGCTCCTCATGCCCGATGAAATCGTGCATGCCGCTGACCACCAGGATCTGCCCGCCCTGGGCCCCTAGGAACCGTCCCATCAATTCGCCCGCCACCCGGCCGGCCACCCGGTTGTCGCTGCCGACATAGGCGATGCGGCCGCTGGCCGGCAGGTCGCTGGCGACGGTCACGATCGGGATGGTCTTGCTGACGGTCTTCAGCGCCGCCGTGATGCGCGGATGATCGTAGCTGAGGATCACCAGTCCATCGGCCTTTTCCGAGGCACGGTGGATCGCGCGCGCCACTGCCGCCGGCTCCAGGCTGTCGAAATAATGCAGCAGGCACATGACGCGCTGCGCCTCGTAGGTGCGCTGCGCGTTCTGGAACGCAGTCTTCAGGCTGCCGTGATAGGGGTTGCTGGGATTCTGGATCAGGATCGCGATGCGCAGCCAGCGCATCGGCAGATCGTCCAGAGCGCGGTCGATCTTCAGCTTGCGCGCCCATTCCAGCACCCGGCGCGCGCGCTCCTGCCGCACGCCGCCGCGCCCGTTCAGCACGCGATCGACGGTCGCGACCGAAACCTGGGCCGCCGCCGCCACGTCCTGGATCGTCGTCTTCCGCTGCCCCATGCCGCCAGAGTAGCTTGAGGGATTTCCCGCTCAAATTGTAGCAAATGATGGGATCACATCAAAGCGATCATTGCTGCGGGAACGGCCGGGCTGGACTAATGTTCCAACCGCCATGCCGATAGAGGTCTTGGGATCCAGCGTCGTCGAGGCCGTGCAGTACGACGGGGCGCGTCAGCACCTCGATATCGCGCTGACAACCGGCCGCACCTATCGCTACCTCGACGTGCCGCCCGAGGTTTACCGCGCGTTCATAACGGCCAAATCGAAGGGCCGCTACTACAACGATCACATCCGGGATGTTTACATTTACGAGCGGCTCTGATGGCCCGCCTTGCCGATCGCCCGCAGTGGCCTAGTCGCGCCATTTCGGAATCTCGCTGTTGGCGAGGTCGAGCGGGTAGATCGGGCGTCGCACCTTCTTGAAGCTGAGCTGGCTGTAATCCGACGTGCAGACGCCGACGCCGGCGCATTCGACGATGCCGCGCGCAATGTCGCCGAAGCCGGCGCGCCAGTGCACGCGGCTTTTCAGCATGATGTATTTCTTCTGCAGCGGATCGATGCCGAGGCTGAGGAAGCAATTGAGATCAAACGGCTCGACATGCTTCGAGACCAGGACGATCTCGGCGCGACCGGTGTCGAGGACCACGGTCAGGCCCATGTCGGTCTGCACGCCGCGCCCCATCGGCCCGCGGTTGCGGAAGCAGCCGTCGGTGACTGTCTTGACCCGGCCAGTCACGGTGAGCGGCGAGCTCGCGACCGCAATCGCCGGCATCTTCATCTTGCCGCCGATGGAGAGGGTGACATCGGCGCCGACGCCGGCGGCGATCGCCTGCTTCACTGCCTCAGGATCATAGATCGCGAAGGCGACCACATTGTCCAGGCCCTGGCGCAAGATTTCCGCCAGCACGACAGTGGTATCCATGGTTCCGCCCGAAGCGCAATTGTCGTAGTGATCGAGCAGGATGATGGGCCCCTCCGCTGCCATCGCCTTCGCGCGCGCAACGGACTGCTCCAGTGGCTCGATTTTGAAGACGAAGTCCTGGCGGCCGTGCCACGCCAGGCCCAGCAGCTCGTCGCGCAGGCGGGCGGCCAAGGCCTGGTCGCCGTCGGTCACGACCACGGTGCTGAGTCCTGCATCGTGGATGTCGGCGTGCGGGAAGCCGGTGAAGAGGCTTGCAGCCAGTGCGCCGTCCTTCGCCATGGTGGCGCAACGCGCTTGCAGCGCCTTGTTGGGATTCTCGAATGTGCCTTGCTTCATGACATGCGGCAGCATGGGCGCATTGCCCCATGCCATGACAGGCTGAGCTTCGCCGCGGATCGCCCGTGCCAGGATCGATCCGGCAAGCGCTCCGGTCTCGTGCATGTCGACATGCGGGTAGGTGTGGTAGCCGACGACCACCGTAGCATTGCCGACGATGTCGTCTGAGAGATTGGCGTGCATGTCGAGTGCGACCGCGACCGGCGTCCGGGCATCAATGGCGCGGATCCGCTTGAGCAGGGCGCCTTCGCCATCCTCCAGGCTCTGCGTCACCATCGCACCGTGCAGGTCGAGCAGGATGCCATCGAACCCGCCCTTGCTCACCTCGGCGCAGATCGCGTCCGTGATCTCGGCATAGGCTGCGTCTTCGACCGGGCCGCTCGGAGGGGCATCGGCGGCGATCGGAAAGACAACTTCCGCATGCTCGCGCTCGGCAAGGTCGAGGTAGGCGCCGGCCGGTGTTCCGGTGCCCCGATAGGCAGCAACCGCCTCCATGCCCCGCGGCACCCCGCCTCCGCGGCCGAACCGCGCAAGCGGCGTCGGCACCGGCGAGAAGGTGTTGGTCTCATGCTTCATCATGGCGATGAGGAAGCGCATGCAATCCCCGCTTCAGGCGAGCCTGCCCGCAGCCCAGGTCCTAGGGCGTCATCCTTTCGCCGGTGCCGGGCCCCGTCAAGATATCGTTGGCGCCCTGGCGGCGATCAGAGCGGCCGGTAGGCGACGCAATCGATCTCGATCTTGGCGTCGATCATCAGCGGCGATTGCACTGTCGAGCGCGCCGGCGGGATGCCGGGGAAATAGCTGGCGTAGATCTTGTTGAAGCTCCAGAAGTCGCGCGCATCGGCCAGCCAGACATTGCACTTGATGACGTCCTCCAGCGTGCAGCCGGCCTGCGCCAGGATGCGGCGCAGGTTCTCGACGGTCTGCCGCGTCTGCACGATGATGCCGCCATCGACCAGCTCGCCGTTCTCGTTGTGCGCCACCTGGCCGGAGACATAGACGAAATCGCCGGCGCGGATGGCGGGGCTGAAGGGCAACGCCTGTCCGCCGGCGCCGCTCCTGGGTGCGCCGATCTGGATCTTCAGTGACTTCTTCGCGACCGCGATCTTCGCGCCGCTTTTCGATTTGGGGGTCATGACTCCGCTCCTCATGGTGCGCGCGCCGCTTAGGCATCCGCTCCGCTTGACTCAACTTCCATTGTCATAAGATAGTCGCATTGTCCATCCCCATGAACTACATTCCAACAGGTTGGAACAAGAGATGGACGGGGCTTAGAGATGGAGGGACACCCAATGTCATACATGTTGCGCAGTGCGATGGTCGGGCTAACGGCATTGGTGGCCGTCTCGACCGGATCGGCAATGGCCCAGGAGAAGGGTAAGCTGGAAGAGGTGCTGGAGCGCGGTCACTTGATCGTCGGCACCGGCAGCACCAACGCGCCCTGGCACTTCAAGGACGAGAGCGGCAACCTCGTCGGCTTCGACATCGACGTCGCGAAGATCGTCGCCAAGGGCCTGTTCGGCGACGACACCAAGGTCGAGTTCGTCGACCAGGCTTCCGACGCTCGCATCCCGAACGTGACGACCGGCAAGGTCGACATCACCTGCCAGTTCATGACCGTCACGGCGGAGCGCGCCCAGCAGGTCAATTTCACCGTCCCCTACTATCGCGAAGGCGTGGCCTTGCTGCTGTCCGCCAGCGGTAAATACAAGACCTACGACGACCTGAAGAAGGCCGGCAGCGGTGCCACCGTCTCGGTGCTGCAGAACGTCTATGCCGAGGACATGGTGCACGCCGCCCTGCCGGAGGCAAAGGTGGACCAGTACGACAGCGTCGACCTCATCTACGAGGCGATCAACAGTGGTCGCGCCGATGCGGCGGCGACCGACCAATCCGCTGCGAAGTGGCTGATCGTGACGACGCCGGGCAAGTATGTCGATTCCGGCTATGGCTGGGGCCCGCAGACCTATTCCTGCGCGGTCAAGCGCGGCGACCAGGATTGGCTCAATTTCGTCAACACCGCCCTGCATGAGGCCATGACGGGCGTGGAATTCGGCACCTATTCCGCTTCCTTCAAGAAGTGGTTCGGCGTCGATCTGCCGCCGCCGGCGATTGGCTTCCCGGTCGAATATCAGTAAGACGGGAGGCATCGACCTCATCGGGCTTGGCCGCTGCCATGGGCTATCATCTGAATTTCGGCGCCGTATGGCGGGATTTCGATCTGTTGCTGAGTGGGCTCGGCCTGGGCCTCGGCTTGGCGATCGTGTCCATCTTCGCCGGATGCTGGATCGGCCTGGTGGCGGCCTTCGCCATGAACTCGAAGCACGCCTACCGGCGGCGGATTGCGAGCTGCTATGTCACGGTATTTCGCAATCTGCCGCCGCTGTTCATCATCGTGTTCGCCTACTTCGTCCTGCCGCGCCTGGGATTGCTCGTTGGCAAGATCGAGACCTTCATCCTGACCTTGTCGATCTATGGCGGCGCCTATCTGACGGAGGTATTCCGCGGCGCGCTGCTGGCGCTGCCGCGCGGCCAGCGTGAAGCTGGGCTCGCGATCGGGCTGACCGAATGGCAGACCAAGGTGTGGATCATCATCCCGATCATGATACGCAACGCTTTCCCGGCGCTTGCCAACAACTTCATTTCGCTGTTCAAGGACACCTCGCTCGCCGCCGCCATCGCGGTGCCGGAACTGACTTTCTATGCGCGCAAGATCAACGTGGAAACGTTCCGCGTGATCGAGACTTGGCTGGTGGCCAGCCTGATGTATGTCGCCGCCTGCTACCTCATCGCCGCCGGCTTGCGCTTCTTCGAGCGGCGCTTGGCGATCCCGCGCTGACATGTTCGAGCAAGGCACCGTTCTCTACGAGATTTGGGTTTCGCGCTGGGCGCTGCTGCAGGGCCTCGGCGTCACCGTCCTGATCTCGCTGCTCGCGATCGTGCTCGGCACCATCCTCGGAGTCTTCGTCGGGCTGGTGCTGGTCTATGGCCGCTGGGTGTCGCGCTTCGCCGTCCGCATGTATGTCGACTTCGTGCGCGGGACACCGGTATTCGTGCTGGTGCTGGCGAGCTACTACCTGCTGACGCAGATCGGCATCCAGCTGACCGCGTTCCAGGCCGGCCTGTTCGCGCTGGTGGTGTTCTGCAGCACGCATGTCGGCGAAAACCTGCGCGGCGCGCTACAGTCCCTGCCGCGCGGCCAGACCGAGGCGGCCAAGGCAATCGGCCTCACCTTTCCGCAGATCTTTGTCTATGTGCTGGCCCCGCAGGCGCTGCGTCAGGCGCTGCCCGCCTGGATCAACACGGCGACCGAGATGGTCAAGGCGTCCACCCTCCTGTCGGTCATCAGCGTTGCCGAGTTGCTGCTGGTGACCAAGCAGATTGTCGCGCGCACCTTCATGACGCTCGAGTTCTATCTGCTCGCCGGCCTGATCTATTTCCTCATCAACTACGCGATCGAGCGCGCCGCCAAGGCGGCCGAGCGCCGTGTCGCATTGCCCAGCTAGCACAGAGCACTCCATGGCCCAGCCGATCCTGCGGATCGAGAACCTGCACAAGAAGTTCAAGGAGGTCGAGGTCCTGAAGGGCGTCGATCTATCGCTGGAAACCGGTGACGTCGTCTCCATCATCGGCTCCAGCGGGTCGGGCAAGACCACGCTGCTGCGCTGCGTCAACATGCTGGAGGAGTTCCACCAGGGCCGCATCCTGATCGACAACGAAGAGATCGGCTATTCCGGCCCGCAGCACAAAGCGCGCAAGGAATCGGAGATCGCGCGCCAGCGTGCGATGACCGGCATGGTGTTCCAGCAATTCAACCTGTTCCCGCACATGACGGCGTTGCGCAACGTCACCCTCGGCCTCACCAAGGTGAAGAAGCTCACCGTGGTGGAGGCGAACGCGATCGCGGAGAAATGGCTGGCGCGGGTCGGCCTCAGTGACCGAAGCAACCACTATCCCGGTCAATTGTCCGGCGGCCAGCAGCAGCGCGTCGCGATCGCCCGCGCCGTCGCCATGAATCCCAAGGTCATGCTGTTCGACGAGGTTACCTCGGCGCTCGATCCTGAACTGGTGAATGAGGTGCTGAACGTCATCAAGGACCTCGCCACCGAAGGCATGACCATGCTGCTGGTCACACACGAGATGAAATTCGCCTTCGAAGTCTCCGACCGTGTGGTATTCATGAACCAGGGCCGGATCGAGGAAGAGGGACCGCCCGAGGATTTGTTTCGCAGTCCGAAATCGCAGCGGCTGGCGGAATTCCTCAAGAGCTCGAAATTCTAGAGGTTGGCGGAATGCCCCAGGCCCAGAAAGCGGTTGAGACCAGACGGCGCGGCGCTCCCGCAAAGCGGGCGGCGAAGGCCGTTGCCAAAACCGTCGAGGCAGCGGACGCCGGCGGCCGGATTCGCGGCATCGACCGTGCCTTCGAAATCCTGGAATGCCTGCACGATTCGAAAAAGCCGCTGCGGCCCAACGAGATCGCCATTGCCATCGGCGCGCCCAAATCGACCACCTATGACGTGGTGGGCCTGATGCTGAGCCGCGGCATCCTCGACCGCGCCGATGCTGAGGGCCGTGTGTTCCTGGGCCGCCGGCTCTATCTGTTCGGCTTGTCGCACCTGACGCATTTCGACGTGATGCGCCTCGCCTCCGGCTATCTCGATCATCTGTCGGAAGTCACCGGACAGACCGCGCAGCTCTGCCTGCTCGACAATCGCAAATATGTCGTCGCCCAGATGAAGGAGGGCGAGCGGCATTTCCGCATTAGCTCCGATGTGGGGGAGCCGGTCCCGCTGCCCTGGACGGCGTCGGGCCGTGTCCTGGTCTCGCATCTCGATGACAAGGCCATCCTGAAATTGATCCCATCCGACGATTTCCGCCTGCCCGACGGCAAGCGGCTCAGCGAACGGACTTTCCTCAAGGAGGTCGCCGAGGCGCGCCTCGACGGCTTCTTCTCCTGCGACGGCACCGCGGGCCGCTTCACCCATTGCTTCGCCGCCGCAGTCTATGACGAGCAGCGGCAGTGTGTCGCCACGCTTTGCCTGCTGACGCCGCGCGAAGAGGGGCTGCAGGATCATGCGCGCTATAAGCAGGCCCTGATCGACGCCGCGCGCCAGATGACGACGCGCATCGGCGGCGAGCGCCCGCTCGTGCAGCGCGGCGGCTGACGAGGCGTTTGCGCCCATGACCAGGGTCGCCTGCATCGGCGAATGCATGCTCGAGCTCTCCGCCGCGGAGGCCAAGCCGGATTTGCGCCGGCTCGGCTTTGGCGGCGATACGCTGAATACCGCGATCTATCTGGCACGGCTGGGCGTGCCGGTGGATTACGTCACCGCGCTGGGCGATGATCCATATAGCGAGCGCATGATCGAAGCCTGGAAAGCGGAAGCGGTCGGCACCCGGCTCGTGCAGCGGGTGGCAGGGCGGCTGCCGGGCCTTTACATGATCGAATTGGACGCCAGCGGCGAGCGCCGCTTCTTCTATTGGCGGCAGCAGGCGCCGGCGCGCGAGATTTTCGGCAATGCCGGCACTTCCGATCTGTGCAACGCGCTGCTGCACTATGAGTGGCTCTATCTCAGCGGCATCAGCCTCTCGCTTTATGGCGAAGCGGGGCGCGAGCGGCTGTTCGATCTGCTGCGCCAGTTCCGCGCCAAGGGCGGCAAGGTCGCTTTCGACAGCAACTACCGGCCGCGCGCCTGGCCGTCGGTCGAGGTGGCGCGGCGCGAGATCCGCGATCAATTGCCATTGACCGATCTGGTGCTCTCGAGCCTGGACGATGAAACCGGCCTCAACGATGTCGGCAGCGCGGAAGAGGCCGCGGACCTCATTCACGGCCTCGGGCCGCGCACTGTTGTCATCAAGCGGGGCGGGCAGGGTTGCATGGTCTCGATCGAGGGGCGCAAATCCAACGTCCCGGCAGTCAAGGTCGCGAAGATCGTCGATGCCACTGCCGCGGGCGATTCCTTCAATGCCGGATTCCTGGCTGCCATCCTCCGGGGCGACGACCCGCTGCAGGCGGCCAAGCTCGGCCATCGCTGCGCCGCCATCGTGATCGGCCATCACGGCGCCATCGTGCCGCGGGAGGCATTCCAGCCCACGACGGACCTCAATCAGCCGGTCGGTGGCTTGCCGGTGTAAACCGCCAATTGAGCGTCGAAAGCCCGCATGTAGGCGGCCCGCGCTTCGCCGCGAGCGACATAGGCGGCCAACTTCGGATATTCGTCCAGAATGCCCGATGATTTCAACCTGAGCAGCACCGACACCATCATCAGATCGCCCGCACTGAACGCACCATCGAGCCAGTCAGCATCGCCCAGGCGATCGGAAAGTTGCTTCAACCGCTCGCGGACGCGATCCTCGACCAGAGGCAGGCGCTCCTTACTCCAGGGCTTATCGCCCTCAAGGAGCTTGGCGGTTGCGAGTTCAAGGATCGCCGGCTCCACCGTGTTGAGCGCGGCAAACATCCACGTGATCGCGCGCGCCCGCGCATCGGCATCGTCCGGGAGCAGGCCCGCATGGCGCTCGGCGATATGGAAGACGATCGACCCTGTCTCGAACAGGGCGAGATCGCCTTCCTCGTAGGTCGGAATCTGGCCGAAAGGATGAAGCGCCAGATGCGCGGGTTCCTTCATCGCACGAAACGAAACAAGGCGAACCTCGTAAGGTTGGCCTACTTCTTCAAGCGCCCAGCGAACGCGCGTATCACGCGCCAGTCCCTTGCCGCCATCGGGTGACCGTTCAAAGGCGGTTATGGTGATGGTCATCGTGAGGCTCCTCCCTGGCGAAAATCATCGTCTGCGGGCCTGGCAAGCTGTCAAGGCAAACTCATCGAGATTGACGATGATCCAGCGCGCCCATTGTCATCCATTCTTGTCATGACCAGTTTCTTGGGCAGGCCAATATTCTTCTGGCCGTTGCTGCCGCAGGAAAGGAGACAATCATGTTCATTGCCATGAACCGGTTCCAGGTGAAGCTGGGGAACGAAGCGGAGTTCGAGCGCATCTGGCGCGAGCGCGACATCTATCTGCGCGACCTGCCGGGTTTCGTCGAGTTCCATTTGCTGAAAGGCCCGAAGCGCGAGGATCATACACTCTATTGCTCGCACACCGTGTGGAGCTCGCGCGAAACCTTCGAGGGTTGGACCAGGTCCGAAGCCTTCCGCAAGGCGCACCAGAATGCCGGCGCCCACCGTGATCTTTATCTCGGCGGGCCTAATTTCGAAGGCTTCGAAGTCATCCAGACGGTAAAATAATAAATTTTATCAACGAGGTAGCGGCATTCAGCCGCGGCGGCTCATTTGCGATTGCCTCTGATAATCATTCTCACTATCTTGGCCGCCGCCTGATTGGAGGATGGATCTATGGTTCGCAAGGCTGGTGTATTGTGCGCGCTGATCGGCGGTGCTTGGGTCGCGGGTGGCACGCCGGCGCTGGCGGCTGACGCGGCTGCGGTGATCGAAACCTATGCCGATATCGCGCACGCCAAATACGAGGATGCGCTGACCACCGCGGTGGCGCTGGAAAAGGCGATCGACACGCTGATCGCCAAGCCGACCGACGCGAACCTGAAGGCCGCGCGCGCAGCCTGGCTGGCTTCGCGCCCGCCTTATCAGCAGACCGAAGGCTATCGCTTCGGCAACCCGATCGTCGACGATTGGGAAGGCAAGGTGAATGCCTGGCCGCTCGATGAGGGCCTGATCGACTACGTGGCTGATTCCTACGGCAAGGAATCGGACGAGAACCCGCTCTACACCGCCAACGTGATCGCCAACACCAGCATCTCGTTCGGCGGGCAGACTGTCGACACCAGCAAGATCACCAAGGAATTGCTGGCCGACAAGCTGCACGAGGCCGCGGATTCCGAGGCCAACGTCGCGACCGGCTATCACGCCATCGAATTCCTGTTGTGGGGCCAGGACCTGAACGGCACCGGCCCAGGCGCCGGCAACCGGCCCGCCAGCGACTACGATCAGGCCAATTGCACCCACGGCAATTGCGACCGCCGCGCGGCGTATCTCAAGACCGCGGCCTCGCTGCTGGTCGACGACCTCAAGGAGATGGCCGGCAACTGGACCGCGGACGGCGCGGCCCGCAAGGCGCTGCGCGATGCCGGCGGCAATGCCGCGCTCGGCATGATGTTCACCGGCCTCGGCAGCCTCAGTTATGGCGAGCTGGCGGGGGAGCGCATGAAGCTCGGCCTCATCCTGCACGACCCGGAGGAGGAGCATGATTGCTTCTCCGACAACACGCACAACTCCCACTATTACGACGAAGTGGGCATGATCGCGATCTACGAAGGCAGCTACAAGCGCATCGACGGCAGCGTGGTCAAAGGCGCCAGCCCCGCCGAGCTGGTGAAGGCGGCCTCGCCCGACGCCGACAAGGGCGTGAAGGATGCGATGGCCAATGCCGAGGCCAAGCTGCGCAAGATCAAGGACACCGCGGACAGCGGCAAGATGGCCTACGACCAGATGATCGCGGACGGCAATGCCGAGGGGAACAAGATGGTCCAGGACGGCATCGACGGCCTGATCGCCCAGACCCACGCCATCGAAAAGGCGGTCGATGCCCTGAAGATCGGCGCGGTGGCGATCGAAGGGTCCGACTCTCTCGACAATCCGTCGGCGGTCCAATAATACGAGCCCGTGTGGACACGGCGACATTTCCTGACTGGCACGGCAGCACTCGCAGCGCTGCCGTTGCGGTTTTCCGCCCGGGCCGATGCGGCCGCCGAGAGCGCGCCGATCGCACTCACGGCCCGCCAACGTTCGCTCTCCTTGCTGCCCGGAACGAGCACGCCGATCTGGGCCTATCGCGACGAATGGCCGCTGGTGCTGCGCACAGTCCGCGGCCAGCCGTTCCACGCCGTGCTGAGTAATGCGCTGCCCGAGCACACCACCATCCACTGGCACGGCATCCGCTTGCCCAACGCGATGGACGGCGTGCCCTATATGACCCAGGCTCCGGTCGAGCCGGGGCAGTTCTTCGACTACCAATTCTCGCCGCCCGATGCCGGCACGTTCTTTTTCCATCCCCATTGCGACACTGTCGCGCAGCTTGGCCGCGGCCTTGCCGGCGTTCTGGTGGTCGAGGAAGAAGAGGAGCGGGGGCTGTTCTCGGCGGACCTGGTCTGCGCCATCAAGGATTGGCGATTGAAAGATGACGGCTCGTTCGACGTCTTCTCGACCGACAAGGGTGCGGCCCGCGCCGGCACCTTCGGCAATGTCGAGACGGTGAACGGCAAGCCGGCCGCGAAGCTGCAGGCGCTGGCAAACGGATGGGTGCGGCTGCGCGTGCTCAATCTCGATGTCACGCGCATCGTCATCCTGGCGCTCGACGGCGCCGAAGCCTTCCTGATCGCGACTGACGGCAACGCCTTGCAGCCGCCCGTCCCGTTGAAGACCTGGCCCCTCGGCCCTGCGATGCGTGCGGACATCGCCTTCCGCATGCCGGCGCAAAGCGGCGTCACGCTGCAGAATGTGTGGGGCGCGACACCGGAAGTGCTGGTGGAGATCTCGATCATCGAAAGCGCGCTGCCTGGCATCGGCCCGATGCCGACGCTTGCCGCCAGCCGCGTGACCGAACCCGACCTCAAGAGCGCCGAGCGCCTGACCTTCGATCTCACCGCCGGCCACGTCTCGCCGGAGCTGGAAGCGTACCTGAAGGAGAACAAGCTCGCCCTGGACGAGATTTGCCTGCCGCAGCGGACCTTTTGGGCCATCAACGGCAAGTCATGGCCGGGCCAGGATCACAAGCTGAAACCGCCCCCATTGGCGGAGCTGAAGCTCGGCAGATCCTACGTTTTCGAATTGTTCAACGGCACGCCGCACCAGCACCCGATCCATCTGCACGGCCATACCTTCCGCGTGCTGAAGTCCAGCAAGGGCGAGATCGTCTCGCATCTTGCCGATACCGTCCTGGTTGCGCCGAAGGAGCGGGTTGAGATCGGCTTCACAGCGGACAATCCCGGGGAATGGATGATGCATTGTCACATTGTCGAGCATCAGGAAACCGGGATGATGGGCTATGTACGCGTGGCTTAGGAATCTCGCCGTTCTGTCGGGTGCCTTGCTGGCGCTCGGCAACAGTGCCGTGGCGACCGAGGATTCGATGGACAAGGTGCTGGGAAAGGCCTTGTTCGAGCGGCTGTGGGTCTCCGCGCCTTCCTCCACCAAGGCGGCGGACGGCCTCGGCCCCCTGTTCAACGCCCGGGCCTGCAGCTCCTGCCACCAGGGCGCGGGGCGCGCCGCGGTTTCCCTGAAAGAGGGGGATATGGCGCCCTCCGCCGGTTACACCCTGCGCGTCGGCGCGGCCAAGGACGGCAAGCTGGTGCCGCACCCGATCCTGGGCACTCAGGTCCAGACCATGGCCGTCCCCGGCCTGCCGCCGGAAGGAAAGCTGAGCCTCACTTACGAAACTCACACGGAGCGGCTGGCCGATGGAACCGCGGTCGAATTGCGCCGGCCGCGCATCGCGATCTCGGGATGGAACGCGCGGAGCGACCTTGCCTGGCTGTCGCCGCGCATGGCGCCGGACCTGCACGGTACCGGCTTGCTGGAGCGGGTGCCGCTCTCGTGGCTCGCCAAACTGGCCGATCCCGACGATCTCGACGGCGATGGCATCTCCGGCTCGCTCGTGATGGGCCAGTATGGCCAGCAGGATATCGACCCGGGCCGGCTGGGCTGGAAGGCCGAAGAGCCGGACCTGATGCACCAGATCTCCGCTGCCTTTCATTTCGATCTCGGTCTCGGCACACCGCTGCGGCCCGAATCGTGGGGCGATTGCACGGAAGCGGAATCCGCCTGCCGCGCGGCGCCGCAAGGCGCGGCACCGGGCGCGGTGGAAGTGGATGGCGGCATCGTATCGCTGATCGCGACCTATCTACGTGCCTTGCCGCCGCCCGCCAAATCGGCTCCGGCCGCCGAGGCGGAACGTGGCGGCGCGATCTTCGCCAAGATCGGCTGCGGCGCATGCCACACGTCACAGCTGCCGGCGGAGCTCGCGACCGGCAAGACGGTCTGGTTTTCCCCCTACAGCGATCTCCTGGTCCACGACATGGGCGAGGGCCTGGCCGACCGCGCGGCCGACGATTCGGTCTCGAAAGTCGCCGGCGCGCGAGACTGGCGGACAGCCCCCCTGTGGGGCCTGGGCGCTCGTGTCGCACAGCCGACCGGCGCCAACCTGCTGCATGATGGTCGTGCTCGTTCGATCCTCGAAGCAATCCTCTGGCACGGCGGCGAAGCGGCGCCCGCGAAGCAGCGCGCCAGCGAATTGTCGGCGGCCGATCGGACAGCGCTCATCGCTTTCCTGGAGAGCCTATGATTCGAGCAATTGCCGCTTCCATCCTGCTGCTGGCGGCGGCGACGCCGGCGCTGGCCCTGGAGGATGCGGAATACGCGGCGGCGGTGACCGCGACGGCAAAAAGCGCGCTCATTCCGGGCTATCAGTCGCTGGAACGTGCCACGCAGGATCTGCGCGGCAGCCTCGATGGACTCTGCAAGCAGCCGAGCGAGGGCAGCCTGGATCAGGCACGCGCGCAATTCGCCGCGACGGCGGCGGCCTGGGCGCGGGTGCAATACATCAGCTTCGGTGCGGTGTCGGAGCAGGAGCGCGGATTCCGCATCGAATACTGGCCGGACAAGCGCAACGTGGTAGGCCGGCAGCTCGCCGACGTGCTGGCCAAGCAGGATGCGGCCGCGCTCGAGCCACAGCGCTTCGCCACCACGACAGTCGGTGTGCAGGGCCTGCCCGCCTTGGACCGCCTGCTGTTCGAGGATGGTGCCCTGGCGAAATTCGCGCCGGACGCCCCGGGTGCCGCATTCCGCTGCGACTTGCTGGGCGCGATCGGCGTCAATCTCTCGACCATCGCGCACGAGATTGTCGCCGGCTGGACCGAAGGCGAATCGCCTTTCCTGGCGGAGATCGAGCATCCGTCGGAGGACAACGAGGATCTTCCGACCGGGCGTGATGCCGCCGGCCGGCTGCTCAACGACCTGCTGACCGCAACCATCGCCATGCGCGACATGAAGCTGCTGGCGCCGCTGGGCGACAGCCTGGAAAAGGCCAAGCCGCAAGGCGCCGAATATTGGCGCAGCGGCCAGTCGATCGCCATCCTCGCCGCCAATCTCGAAGGCTGGCGCGCTTTGTTCGGCACCGGCCAGGGCCTCGGCGGATTGCTCGCTACCCAGCCGGACGGCAAGGCGCTCGCGGACGAATTGGCGGCGACAGTCGATCAGGCATCGAGCGCCTTGAAGCAGATCACTGTGCCGTTGGACAAGGCGGTCGCCGATCCCGCGCAGCGCAAGCTGGTCGAAGCTTTCGCCGCGCAACTGATCAAGCTGCGCGACCTGCTGGCCGGGCCGATCACGGCCAAGCTCAACCTGCCGATCGGCTTCAATGCGCTCGATGGTGACTAGGATGATGCTGAAGCGGCGCACAGTGCTGGCGGCCGGTGTGGCCGCTCTGTTCATTCGCAGGCCGGCACAAGCGGACGCGGGCAACCGCTATCTTTCGTCCGCGGCGACGCTCAATCGCCGCTATGCGGTGGTGGCGGTGGATGAGGATGGCGAGATCGATTTCGACCTCGACCTTCCAAGCCGCGGCCATGGGCTGGCGGTGCGGCCGGGCACCAGCGAGGCTTTGTGCTTCGCGCGCAGGCCGGGCAAGTATGCCTTGGTCGTCGATGTGCTGGCCGGCGCGGTGGTGACGAAAATTCCCGCCGCTCCGGTGCGACACTTCTCCGGCCATGGATTGTTCGTGCGCGGCGGCGACCTGCTGCTGACCACAGAGAACGACGAGGACAAGCATCAAGGCGTGATCGGAATCTATGACGCGCGCGCCAATTATGCGCGCCTCGGCGAGTTTCCGACCTTCGGCATCGGACCGCACGATCTGGCGCTGCTGCCCGACGGCAAGACGCTGCTCGTCGCCAATGGCGGCATCGACAAGCGGCACGATGACACCGGCGGTGTCGATCTGCCCGATGTCCGCTCCGATCTCGCCTATCTCGACTGGCAGTCGGAGAAGCTGACGGAGCGCGTGACGCTGGAGCCGCAATTCGCGCGCCTGTCCATGCGGCATCTCGCCTTCACCCAGGCTGGCGACGTCGCGGTCGCATTGCAGGATTCCGCCGACGTGCCCAATCTCGACTGGCCGCTCGGTCTTCTGCACCGACCCGGCGGCGCGCCGCGCTGGCTGGCGGCGCCGAAAGGCGGTTGGGGCCGCATGCGCGGCTACAGCGGCGCCGCGGCGGTCGATAGCGGCGCCGGCGTGATCGCCTTGAGCTCGCCGCGCGGCAATTGCATCGGCCTGTGGGACGGGAATGGCGCGGCGCTGGAAGCGCTCGAGATCCACGACGGTTGCGGCCTCAGTGAGACCGGCGTTGCCGGCCAGCTCATGGTCTCCAGCGGCAGCGGCGAATTGTTCGCCGTGACAGGCGATGCGGCCGAGCCGGCGCTCCGCGGCACCAACGGCGAGTTCCGCTTCGACAATCACATGGTGAAGATCTAGACCTTCTCGGTCTCCAGCGGCGTCACCGGCTGCGCGCGGAACAGCACGTACAGCCCAGCGACAACGATCAATGCCGCACCGACGAAACTCCAGGCGTCCGGTATTTCGTTCCAGAACACATAGCCACCCAAGGTCGCCCAGATGATCGCCGAATACTCGAAGGAGGCGACGAAGTTGGCCTCGGCCATGCGATAGGCCTGGGTCAGGAGCACGGTCGCGATCGAGGCGATCACGCCGCAAGCTGCCAATAGCAGCAGGTCGCGCAAGCTCGGATCGACCCAACCGCGCATGAGGAATTCGACGCTCGGGTTGCTGTTGCCTTCATAGGCGCCGCTCCCGAAGAACGCCGCCATCACCAGCGCTACCAGGAGATAGACGGAGTTCTGATAGAACGACATCACCGGTGCACTCTCCGTCGTGCCCATGCGCCGCGCCATCAGCGCCGAGATCGAATAGGAAAGCGCTGAAGCCAGCGGCAGCAGCGACGCCAGATTGAAGGTCGCCGCCAACGGCCGCACGATGATGAGAACGCCGACGAAGCCAACGATCGCCGCCGTCCATCGCCGCGCGCCGACCTTCTCGCCCAGGAACGGCCCGGCGAGGGCGGTCACGAACAGCGGCACCGTGAACCACAGCGCCACGATGTTCGCCAGCGGCATGGCCGGGAACGCCAGATAGTAGGTGGTGTAGGCGACCATCAGGACCAGGCCGCGCACGACGAGAAGGCTCATGCGCTCCGAGCGCAGGCTGCGCAGCCGGCCGGTGTAGGCGATGAAGGCCAGCAGGATGAGGACAGCCACCACGCCACGGATGGCGATGGCCTGGTGCACGGGGTAGTCGCCGCTCAGCAGCTTGATGATCCAATCCTGCCCGGAAAAGATCATGACCCCGCCGCACAGGCTGAGGGCGGCGAAGACCGGATGCCGGTTGCTCGCACCTGCCGCCGAAACCGAACTCACGATATCCCCACCCCCACGAAGCGCCGCCGGGACGACTCATGCCAGCAGATGCGCATCCAGGCAAATGCACATTCCGTCCGCGCACTCGGCGTTGTGCGCATAGGTGGTACATTGTGTTGCGCCGCACAAATTAACTCGGATACTCGATCGCCACGATCTCGATGACCTCCGCGCCCTTGGGGGTTGGCACGGTGGCCGTGTCGCCGACGCTTTTGCCCATCAGGGCGCGCGCGACGGGCGAGATCCAGCTGATCCGCCCGGTCTCGGTCTCGTCGATACCGACGATGGAAACGGTGATCTCGCTGTCATCCGCGCGCGCATAGGTGACGCTGGCGCCGAAGAACACGCGGCCGCGATTCTTCTGCGCGCTGGGATCGACCACTTCGGCGATCTCGAGCCGCTTGTCGAGAAAGCGCAGCCGCCGGTCGATCTCGCGCAGCCGCCGCTTGCCATAGATGTAGTCGCCGTTCTCCGACCGGTCGCCGTTGCCGGCAGCCCATTCCACCACCCGCACGACCTCCGGCCGCTCCTCGTTCCACAGCTTGCGCCGCTCCGCCACCAGGCGCGCATGGCCCTCCGGCGTCATGTAGTTCTTCTTGCCGGCGGGCAGGGGTGGGAGGTCAGCGTCGTCGTCGGACATGGTTACTCGCTCATACCGTCATTGCCGGGCCGACGCGACCGCGGCGAGACCCGGTAATCCAAGTTCGGAATGGCCTGACTGAATCGCAACTTGGATTGCCGGGTCAAGCCCGGCAATGATGAAGAGGAAAGGGTCTATCAGCCCCGCCGCCGCCTGCGCCGACCGCCATCATCGCCGCCTGGCGTCGCCACCTTCGGTGCCGGCAGCGCCACGGCCTTCGCGAGGTGCGGATAGGGCGCTGTCTTGTGCGGAATGGCCATCGCTTCCACGAAATGCGCCTGGAACTTGGGCTCGACTGCGGTCTCGACCTTCTCGACCTGCTTGACCACGCGGGTGATCTCGTCGCGCGCGGCGGCGTTCAGCAGCGCGATGCGCGCGCCGGTGCCGGCGGCGTTGCCGGCGGAGGTGACTTTGGCGAGGTCGCAATCGGGAATCATGCCGAGGACCATGGCGTATTTGACGTCGATGTGGCTGCCGAACGCGCCGGCGAGGGTGATGCGGTCGACCTTGTCGATGCCGAGATGATCCATCAACAGGCGCGCGCCGGCATAGAGCGCGGCCTTCGCCAATTGAATCGCGCGCACGTCGTTCTGCATGATGCGCAATTGCGGCGTGCCGTCATGCAGCAGGTACGAGAAGGTGCGGCCGTCCGGTTGGACGCGCGGCGATTTCGCGGCCATCGAGCCGTCGATCACGCCGTCCTGCGTCAGGATGCCGGAGAGATACATCTCCGCGATGCATTCGATGATGCCGGAGCCGCACACGCCGGTGACGCCGGTCGCCTCGGTCTGCTTGGCGAAGTCGGGGTGGTTGGACCACAGGTCGCAGCCAATCACCTTGAAACGCGGCTCCAAGGTCTCGCGGTCGATGCGGATGCGCTCGATCGCGCCCGGCGCCGCGCGCTGGCCGCAGGAGATCTGCGCGCCCTCGAAGGCAGGGCCGGTGGGCGAAGAGGCCGCCACCAGCTTCTTCTTGTTGCCAAGCACGATTTCCGCATTGGTGCCGACATCGACGATCAGCGTCATCTCGTCGGCCTCGTGCGGCGCTTCAGAGAGGATGACGCCTGCCGTATCCGCGCCCACATGGCCCGCGATGCAGGGCAGCACGTAGATGCGCGCATTGGGATGGATCTTGAGGTCGATCTCCGAGGCCCAGAACATGGTCGGCCCGTCGGTCGCGAGCGCGAACGGCGCGCCGCCCAGCTCGATCGGATTAATCCCCAGCAGCAGGTGATGCATGATGGGATTGCCGACGAAGGTCACCTCCAGGATGTCCTGCACGGTGCAGCCGGCTTCCTTGGCGACCGCCTCGGCCAGATCGTTGATCGCGTCGCGCACGGCCTTGGTCATCTCGACCTCGCCGCCCGGGTTCATCATGACGTAGGAGACGCGGCTCATCAGATCCTCGCCGAAACGGATCTGCGGGTTCATGAAGCCGGAGGAGGCGACGACCTCGCCCGAGGATAGTTCGCAGAGATGGCCGGCGATGGTGGTGGAGCCGACATCGACCGCGAGGCCGAACACCTGATCCTTGAAGCCCGGCCAGACGCCAGTGATCTGCTTGCCCAGATGTACGGCCACGGTCACGGTCCACTTGCCGCTGCGCAAGGCGGCTTGCAGGCCCTGGATCACGCGCAGGTCGGTGGCGAGGTTGGTGAGGCCCCATTGCTCCTTCAGCGCTTTCTCGAGGCGCTGCAGGTCGCCGGTGGGGTCGTGCATGTCAGGCTCGGCGACCTCGACATAATGCAGCTTCACGATCGGATCGATCTCGATCGCGCGCATCTCCGCGCGCTTGCGCACCACCTGCTTGTGGACTTGGCTGTCCTCCGGCACGTCGATCACGAGGTCGCCCAGCACCACCGCCTGGCAGGACAGGCGCCGGCCCGGCTTCATGCTGCGCTTGTCGGCGTAGCGCTGCTCGACCGGGGAGAAGTCCGAGAGGTGATCGCCCTTGGAGGTGACGCCGAGCTTGGCGAACTCGCCTTCGGAGACGACCACCTGGCAGCGCCCACAGATCGCGCGCCCGCCGCACACCGAATCGATGTCGACGCCAAGCTGTCGGGCCGCCTGGAGGACTGGCGTGCCGAGCGGGAAGCGGCCACGCCGGCCCGACGGCATGAAGACGATCAGGGGATCGCCATTGCCGTTGGTGCCATTGTTGCCGTTCTTCACGCTGATCTCGGCGCCTTCCGCAGCCATAATTACCCAACCCTGGATGTGATTTCGCCCCCGCCCCGAAATCTCGGATGCGGGGGCGATGTGCTTACGCCATTTCGCCAGCCTTGGCCAATCGGCGTTTATCCATTAACGACCTGGGCAGTCGGCTCTGCGGCAGCCTGAACGCCTTCCGCGCCGCCACCGGCCGCACCGCCGCCCCCGCCCCGGCGGCGATTCTCGCGGCCACGGCGGCCGCCCGCACCGGCGCCTTCGCCTTCGGCAGAGGGCTCGCGGAACTTGCGGATCCAGGCGGCGCAATGGGCGTCCTGGCCCATCAGCACGTCGCCGCCCATCACGCCGATCATCTCCTCGACATGCAGCGGGTTGGTGATGGCCGAGGTCATGCCCGCGCCGATCGCCATGGCAAGGAAGCTGGAATTGAGGCCGTGGCGGTTGGGCAGGCCGAAGCTGATATTGGACGCGCCGCAGGTGGTGTTGACCTTGAGTTCCGTGCGTAGGCGCCGGATCAGGTGAAAGACCGACCGGCCGGCCTGGCCGAGCGCGCCGATAGGCATGACCAGCGGATCGACCACGATGTCGGAATGCGGGATGCCGTAATCGGCGGCGCGCTGCACGATCTTCTTCGCGACCTCGAACCGCACGTCGGGATCTTCCGAAATGCCGGTCTCGTCGTTGGAAATCGCGACCACAGCGGCGCCGTACTTCTTCACCAGCGGCAGCACCACTTCCAGGCGTTCTTCCTCGCCGGTCACCGAGTTCAACAGCGCCTTGCCCTTATAGACTGCAAGGCCGGCCTCGAGCGCGGCGACGATCGAGGAATCGATCGACAGCGGCACGTCGGTCAGCGATTGCACCAGCTGGATGGTCTCGGCCAGGATGCGCGGCTCGTCGGTCATCGGGATGCCGGCATTGACGTCCAGCATGTGGGCGCCGGCCGCGACCTGCGCCAGGGCATCCGACTTCACGCGGCTGTAGTCGCCGGCCGCCATCTCCGCCGCCAGCAGCTTGCGCCCGGTCGGGTTGATGCGCTCGCCGATGATGACGAACGGGCGCTCGAAGCCGATCACCACTTCCTTGGTGGCCGAGCTGATGACGGTATCGGTCATATACGCAATCCTTTCACGAAGAAGCGGCGGGTTCGACCGCGCGCCGTTGCTGTCTGTTCCGCATGACGCCGGAGGCCTGGATGATCTCGTTCACGAACTCTTCCTGCCGATAGGCCATCACATGCACGCCTGATACGCCTTCGATCTCCTTGATCTCCTGGATCAGGTCGATCGCCAATTGCTTGCCTTCGGCACGCTGGTCCTTGGCCTTTTCCATCCGCTCGATGATCGCGTCGGGGATATGGACCCCCGGCACGTTGTTCTTCATCCAGCGCGCCGTCTTGGAGGACGGCAGCGGTCCGACACCGATCAAGAAAAACGCCTTCTCGTGCAGTCCCTGCTCGCGCACTTTGTCCATGAATTTGCGCAATAGCGGCACGTCGAAGCAATACTGGGTCTGGATGAACTGCGCCCCCGCCGCGATCTTCTTGGCGATATGCACAGCCCGGTATTCATAAGGCGGCGCGAACGGATTGGCAGCGGCCCCCAGAAAAACTCGCGGCGGCGTCGTCAACTTGCGACCCGACAGGAAGTGTCCCTTGTCCCGCATGGTGCGGATGCATTCCAGCAACGAAGTTGAATCAAAGTCGAAGACCGGCTTGGCGGCCGGCTGGTCGCCCGCCTGCACCCCGTCGCCGGTGAGGCAGAGGATGTTCTGCACGCCCATGGCCGCCGCGCCCAGCACGTCGCCCTGGATGGCGATGCGGTTCCGGTCGCGGCAGGAGATCTGCATGATGACGGCATAGCCGGCGCGGGTCAGCAGCGAGCAGATGCCGACCGAGGACATGTGGCAATTGGCGCCCGAGGCGTCGGTCGCGTTGATGGCATCGCACACTTCGGAGAGGACGAGGGCCCGCTCATAGACATCGCGCGGATCAGCGCTGTCCGGCGGGTTCAGCTCGGCCGTGACCGCAAAGCGCCCCAGGCGCAGCACGCGCTCCAGCCGCCCGCCGGAGGAATGGCCGGGCAGCAGCGGCAGCGGCGCCGACGGATCGAAATGGCCGTGCCCATCGTTCATGCGGCTTGCCCCGCCTTCTTGGCTTCGACCGAGGCGGCGACCGCGGCAAGGTCCTTGGTCGCGCCTGGCTTGGCGGCCGGCGGCTTCGGCTTGTTGCCGGCCTGGTCTTCCATGCCCTTGGCGATGCGCACCACGCGCAGCCAGGACGACTTGCCCTTGAGGCGATTATCGACCGCGCGCTGCACGTCGAGAATCTTGGCTCCTTCCTCCGCCTTCAACCCCATGCGCTCGGCGCCCTGCCAGGCCTGGACCCAGACGCATTTCATCTCCGGCTTCACTTCGCAATGCCCGTTGTCGCGCACCCCGCCGCACGGGCCGTTGCGCAGATTCTTCGGGCAGTTCATCGGGCATGACATGCCGGTGGAGGAGAGGGCGCATTGCCCGCACATCTGGCAATCGAACAGAAATCCCTTGGTGACCTTCTCCAGATTCTCGAACGGCTTCTCGAGCTTCTCGTAGCCGACCTTGGCCCACAACGGATGCAGCGCGATCAGCGCCTTCTCGAAGGCGCGATAGAAGGCGTTCAGGCCCTTGGCATGGCGCACGGACCAGAGGCGGACGGCGTACATGTCAGTGCCTCTTCCCCTTCCCCCCTTGCGGGGGAAGGATGCGGAGGCTTAGCGAGGCATCGCCGAGCCTAGCCGAAGCTGGAAGGGGGGTTGCACGCCGATAGGCGTGCGCGCTCAGAGAGCGCAAGGGGCGAGAGCGCCGCGCTGCATCACCCCCCATCCCAACCTTCCCCCGCAAGGGGGGAAGGGGTCTGAGAGAGCGGGGTCGGCGCCGTCTAGCATTGGAGCACATGCTCACTTCCCCTCCACCCCGCCACTCTCAACCAGCGTCTTGAGCTTGGCTTCGTCGAACGTGGTCTCGATCTCCGCGGCTTTCTTGTCGGCTTCGGCTTGCAGGTCGTCGCTGACGTCGACCGGCGAGGCGCGGCGCCATTCGGCGAGATACGAATCGGTGTCGCGCAGGTTGGCGCGCATGGCGGCGCGGTCGATCGCTTTTTCGAAGCGCTCGGTCAATTGCACCTTGGCGCTTTCGCGGCCCTTTTTCACGATCACCTGGGCCGGGATGTCCCGCCAGTAAACTATCGTCAACTGCGCCATATTTACCCCTTACGCCATCTTCGCTGTCATGAAGTCCGCCAACTCGCCGTAACCCGTGCGGCGATGCACGAACTCCAGGCTCAATCTCTCCGCCGCCGCCTTGGCTCGCTTCAGCAGATCCTCATCGTCGATCTGCGCCAGATAGACCAGCTTGCGGTAATTGCCGAAATAGAGATCACGCAGTTCCGGATGCTTCTCGATTCCGAAGCCTTGCCAGATCAGCCGCTCGAAATGGCGTGCCAGGTAGTCGGTCAGGAAGAACGTGCCCGGCTCCTCGTCCATCATCTTCTCGAAGTCGGCCGTCCCCGCGAACCACTGATAGCAATGCGGCCCCTCGATCCGCTCCACGCCTTCTTCCGCCAGCACTCGGTCGAGTTCCCCGCCCGTACCGCAATCGCCATAGAGCACGAAGATGCGGTCGAACTTCTTCCGCCCGGCCCTGATCTTGCGCTGCACGCCCGGCGCGATCTTTTCCGGCCGGTTGTGCCAGATCGCCGGCAGGCAGGTGATCTCGATCCGGTCATCCCAGCCGCTCGCCTTGCTCACCGCCAGGAATTCCCTGGCGAGTGCGCCGCAGGCGATGAAGAGGGTCTTCGGGCCGTCCGCCATACCTTCGATCCGGCGCCCAGCAAGGACGCCGCCTTCTGGTCAAATCCTTAGGGCCGGCAGGGTCGCCGGGCTGCTATTGCCGCGACTGCGGATCGTCTTGGAGCGACGCCGCTCCTGTCGCGGACAGGCTATATCTGGTCGTTCCGGACCAGCCTCTCAAGCAGTGGCGCGCTTCTCGTCCAATTGCTTCAGCGAATGGTCGATCCATTGCACGGTCAGCTTCTCATGGACCGAATTCTGGCCAAGACGCTGGCGCAGGGCGCCGAAATCGACCTCGTCCAGCTTCTGGTCCTGGTTGAAGCACGAGAACACCACCGTCTCCGCGCCGGTCACCGGGTCCTTGTGCGGCTGCAGGCACTGGGCGCAGACCTCTTTCATCATGCATTGCATCGGCGAGTTGATCGACCCGATCGCGCAATGCGATGACTTGAGGTACGGCTTCAGCACCTCGTGCCGCGCCCGCGCCACGGCGTTCATCATGCCGTCGGAGCCGATCGCGATGATGCGGTCGACATCCTCGATCTTGATCGTGGTCGGGCCGAGGTCCCCTGTGGCGTAGGAGAGGATCGCCTGCACGATATTGCCGACGAAGCTCTTGTCCTGCGGCCGGTCGGCGGTGAAGCCAGGCCCTTCGTCGCTCGCCCACACCACAACGTCCGAGGCCGCCTCGATCTCCTCAATCTTGTAGCGGTCCTGGATCTTCTTGTAGCCGGCGAAATAGACCACTTTCGATCCCGCGGCTTTCAGGGCGCGCCCGATCGAGAACAACACGGCATTGCCGAGACCGCCGCCTGCCAGCAGCACGGTCTCGCCCGCCGGCGTCTCGGTCGGTGTGCCGGTCGGACCCATCAGGATCACCGGCTCGTCCGGCTGCAGCCAGGCGCACAGGTCGGACGATCCGCCCATCTCGAGCACGATCAGGCCGACCAGGCCTTCCTTCACGTCGGTCCAGGCGCCGGTCAGCGCGAGGCCTTCCATGGTAAGGCGCGTGTCGCGCGTCTTTGGCGCGAGCGTCTCGAAATTCTGCAGGCGGTAGAACTCGCCGGGCAGGAAGTTGGCGGCGGCTTGCGGCGCTTCCACCACCACTTCGACGATGGTCGGCGTCAACCGGTTGACGGTGCGGATCTTCGCGCGCAGGCGGCGATTGAGATCACCCAGGAACGCGCTGTGGTCTGTGCTGCTGGCGGCCGGCAGGCGCGACAGGGTCTGCGAGACCACCGGCCAGCCGAGCTTAGCGCTGCCCATGGCCTTCACGACGTTGCCAGCGAAGGAGGGATGCAGATCGCCGAAGAAACTGACGGCGCGGCCATCGGGACGCATCTCGGTGATGACGCGCACCTCGGCGGGCTTGGCCAGCTTCTCCGGCTTCACCACCGCGCCCTCGTCGTTCAGCGCCTGGAAATACTGGCCGTCGACCTTGAAGTTCTCCGCGTCCTCGCGCGCCAGCACGGTGTTGGGCCGCGTGCCCGCCGCTACCAGCACAGCGCGCGCCGGCATCGATGCGTCCGTCCCTTCGGCATTCTTGAAATGAATCCGCGCGGCGTGCCCGGTCGCATCCTGGTCGATGCGCGTCGGCGTCAGGCCTTCGGCGAAGCGGATCCCTTCCTCCATCGCCTTTTCCACTTCCTCGTGATTGAGGGTGTAGGAGGGCGAATCGATCAGGCGCCGGCGGTAGGCGATGGTGACGCCGCCCCAGCTGTCGATCAGCGCTGAAAGCTTGGGCGCTTCGCCGGCCGCCGCGGCGCGCGCCCGCTCGGCGCGGAACGCCTTGGCGTGGGCGATGAACTCATCGGCCGCTTCCAGCTCGATCGCGGAGAACTTTGCGCGCACGCCTTCGGCGCCGTGCTCGGCAACCAGGGTCTCATAGCGCTTCAGGAACTTCTCGACCTGTACCGGATAATAGGCCATCGCCTCGGTCGCGGTGTCGATCGCGGTCAGGCCGCCGCCGATCACCACGCTCGGCAGGCGGAGTTGCAGGTTGGCGATCGAATCCTGCTTGGCGGCGCCGGTGAGCTGCAGCGCCATCAGGAAATCCGACGCCATGCGCACGCCGCGCGCGAGGCCGCCCGGGATCGAGAGCAAGGTCGGCTTGCCGGCGCCGAGCGCGAGCGCGACATGGTCGAAGCCCATCTCGAACGCCTGCTCGGCCGTGATGGTGCCGCCGAAGCGCACGCCGCCGAACATCGCGAAACTCGCGCGTCGCTCCAACAACAGGCGGATGATCTTCAGGAAGTTCTTGTCCCAGCGCACCGTGATGCCGTATTCGGCGACACCGCCGAAGCCCGCCATGACGCGGTCGTTGAGGTCCTCCTGCAATTCATTGAGATGCCGGATCGGCTTGAACGGCGCGCGCGTGCCGTCCGGCTTCACGCCGGAAAGCGTCGCATCCAGCGGCTCGATCTTGAGGCCGTCGATCGCGACAACGGTGTGCCCGTCATTCAGCAGGTAGTGCGACAATGTGTAGCCGGCGGGACCCAGGCCCACCACCAGCACCTTGCGGCCGCTGGCGGGCTTGGCGATCGGCGCATGGATGTTGAGCGGGTTCCAGCGCGTCAGCAGTCCATAGATCTCGAAGCCCCAGGGCAGGCCGAGCACGTCCTTCAAGGACCGCGTTTCGGCTTGGGGGATGTCGACCGGGTCCTGCTTCTGATAGATGCACGATTTCATGCAGTCGTTGCAGATGCGGTGTCCGGTGGCGGCGCACATCGGATTGTCGATGGCGATGATGCCGAGCGCGCCGATCGGCAGGCCGTCGGCTTTCACCGTGTGCATCTCGGAGATCTTTTCCTCGAGCGGGCAGCCGGCCAACGTCACGCCGAACACGCTCTTCTTGAACGTGCCGTCTTTTTCCTTGAGCCCGCGCGAGCAGCTGTCCTTGCCCTGGTTGTGGCAGAAGATGCAGTAGTTCACCTGGTCCAGCGCGTGGTTGAGGTCCATGCCCTGGTCGGTCAGGTGGAAGCCTTCGCGCGCCCGCAGCTTGTCTTCCGCCAGCTTCAGGGTCGGGATGCCGTGACGCGTCTCCGATTCCAGATGCACCAGATGCATCGGATCGACCTTGCGCGGCGCCTTGAACAGCACGCCCTTGCGATGCAGCGCCTTGCCCGCCGGAGTCTGGGTCGCCCATGCGGCGTACTTCGTCGCCAGGTCCAGTTCGTGTGGATAGTTGCCTTCGTTCTTCAGCCAGTAATCAACATGGGTGGCGAAAGTCAGCTCATCGAACTTTCCGCCGAAGAGGCTGGTCAGCTCAGTGCGCAACGCATCGGCGTCGAGCGCAGCAGCGGCCGCCTCGTTGTGGGCCTTGAGGGCACGGCGCTGCACGAACAGGCGCTTCACCGAATAGAGGGGCGCCAGGTCGGTGTGCTGCTTGCGGAGCGCACCCAGCTCGTCGCGGATGCCGAACAGCTCGCCCAGGAAGTCGTCCAGGTGAGCGGCGGCGGCGATGATCAGGGCGGACTCGGCCTTGGCGTCCAGCGTCGCCGGCTCGGCGCGCGCCGCCATCAGGCGGCCGGCCAGCCCTTCGTCCGCCGCGCGCAGGTGGGATACGAACAGGCTGTCGATCCGCGCCAGCCCGGCCGGGTCATACAGATCCTCAAAGCGCAGTCCGTGCGCAAGGCGCAACTCGGACATCTCAAGTCCTTCTAAATCACAGATAAATATTGGGAAATTGGCCCAATCTCGCGGCCGTTCTTACAGGCTGGCCGGGGTAAATGCAAGGAACGTCCCAGGCGCTTCATGCATCGAAACAGTGTGAAATGAGCATCACGGTGCGAAATATAGTCGCCCGACCATTTTGCAGAAACAAAGCAGACCCATGTTTAGGACATATGGGAGTTCAGATATGGCAGACGAGCATAATGATCCGGGCCAGAGAACTGGGCCGTTCCGCGAAAAGCTGATCCGCCGCAAGCAGGAATGGGCCGCCCAGGGCCGCCTGCTGACCGGCCGCACCGCGCGCCCCGAGACCGAGCGCCTGCCGCCCGGCCAGCGCGAGGTGAAGACCTGGCCGGTCCTCGACCTCGGCGCCCAGCCGAACATCGATCTCAAGCTCTGGCGCCTCACCATCGACGGGCTGGTCGAGAATCCGCTCACCCTGGACTGGCAGAAATTCGCCGACCTGCCGCATTCAGATGCGACCAGCGACATCCATTGCGTGACCGCTTGGTCGCGCTACGACAATCGCTGGCGCGGTGTGCTGGTGAGCGACCTGCTGGCCCTGGTGCGGTCGAAGCCGGAAGCCCGGTTCGTCTTGTTCCAGTCCTATGACACCTACACGACCAACCTGCCGCTGGCGGAGTTCGCCGTGCCGGATGCGCTGCTCGCGACCCATTGGGAAGGCGAGCCGCTGACCGTGGAGCATGGCGGCCCGCTGCGCGTGGTGGTGCCTCAGCTCTATTTCTGGAAAAGCGCCAAATGGGTGAAGAAGATCACCTTCGTCGCCGAGGACCAGCCCGGCTTCTGGGAGGTGCGCGGCTATCACAATCACGGCGATCCGTGGGAAGAAGAGCGCTACAGCGAATAACAGCCGTCACGGTCTTGTGATGCCAAAAAAACGCGTCAGCGTCGCATCATCTGTGACTTGCTTCACTGCCTGCGCATCTTGCTGTGGGACAGGATGATTTCGACGATTCGACAAATGGAGAAGCACGTCATGAAGCAGAATGATTTCCGCGCCGCCGCCATTGTGGTCCTGGGCCTCCTGGCGCTGCCGGGAGTGGGGTACGCGGCCGGCACCAGCTCTTCGGCGCCCGCCGAACAGCCCGATCTCTACAAGCAGGCCAAAGAACTGGTCGACGCAAAGCAATACGCGCAGGCGATCCCACTGCTGCAGAAGTCGATCCAGCAGAAAGGCGAATATGCGGACGCGCTCAATCTGCTCGGCTACAGCAACCGCAAGCTGGGCGACATGTCCAAGGCCATGACTTACTACACCAAGGCCTTGAACAAGGAGCCGAAGCACCTCGGCGCCAACGAATACATGGGCGAGCTCTATCTCGAGATGAACAATCTCCCCAAGGCCGAGGAACGCCTCGTGGTGCTCAAGGGTGCCTGCGGCGATTGCGAGGAATACGAAGACCTCGACGGCCAGATCAAGGACTACAAGCAAGAGCACGGGCAGTCCTAGCTCGACCTGTCGCGACCCGTGCTTCATGCCGCATTAGTGCGGCGCGCTGAAGAAGGGAGGGTTCGGACATGAAACGGACACTGATCGGCGCTGCGATCATCCTTGGCGTGCTCGCGATGTCGTCAACGACATGGGCGAATGGTGGCGGCGGCGGTAGTAGTGGCGGCGGAAACTCGTCGGGTAGTTCGCCGACCAACCTCTATCAGCAGGCCAAGAAGCTGATCGACAACGAGCAATATGCCAAGGCGATTCCGCTGCTGCAGAAATCGATCCAGCAGAAGGGCGAGTATGCCGATGCGCTCAACCTGCTCGGCTACAGCAACCGCAAGCTGGGCGACATGTCCAAGGCCATGACTTACTACACCAAGGCCTTGAACAAGGAGCCGAAGCACCTCGGCGCCAACGAATACATGGGCGAGCTCTATCTCGAAATGAACAATCTCCCCAAGGCCGAGGAACGCCTCGCCGTGCTCAAGGGTGCCTGCGGCGACTGCGAGGAATATACGGAACTCGACGGCAAGATCGGCGACTACAAGAAAGCGCACGGGCTGTCGTAAACTCGGCGCTCGCTCTCTCGCAAGCACGCTCGCTCTTTCAGCCTACTCAATCGTCATGGCAAAGCTTGGCTTTGCCATCGACGAGTTTCCTTGAGCGAGCCCCGGCAATCGGAAGCAAACTCGTGGATCCCAAGGCCAAGCCTTGGGATGACGATTGAGTAGGTATGAGGCCGGAACTCACAGTCGGCCTCTTCATCGCTTTCGCCTCACCACCGCATACCCCCGCGGCTCACCCGTCTTGCGGCTGAGAGTCGCCATCGCCTTGGCGAGGCGCGGCAGCGGGGCCCACATCGGCTCGTAATCCTTCTTGTAGACGTCTAGCATGAGCACCAGATCGCGCGCGGCGTCGTAGGCGCCGACCGGCGAGAAATGGCCGACATCGACCGCGTCGCCATAGAACAGATCGAGGTGGAAATTGGCGGCGACGAATCCGGCGGCGCCGTTCTCCATCGCACGCAGCGCCGCGCGCAGGTCGACGGCGGCGGCTTCCGCATCGTTCACGGGCGTTATGGCAACGCTCCAGGTGCCGGCGCATTCATAGGACTGCAGCGCACGTTCCATCGCCGCCGCGAACTCCGTCAGGCTGAGCCCGTTGCCATCCTGCGCCACCGCTTCGCGCCAGAAAGCGTCGCCCAGCTTGTCCAGCAGACTCGCCTCGCTGACTGGCCCGCCGATGCGAAGGTGCCCCTCGCGCCCGAGCACCGCGTTAATCAGCATTACGGCCGTGGCAAGCGAGCACGAGCAATCGGTCGCCTGCTGGATCAGATGCGGCGCGATCGACCAATAGGCGCTGTCCGGCGCACCGCGCAGATACGCGTGATCCATCCGCAGCGGGATCAAATTTGGAGAACTAGGAGGCACTGCTTGATCGCCGTGGCAGTAGCGGGTTGTCATTCGCCATCAAGAAGACTCACTACCAACTCGTCGATTCTCTGTGAGACGCCTGCTTCCTTCAATGCTGCCCGGACCAGGCCCCGACCGCGCTGGAACTTTACACCTTCTGGCAATTCAACCTCGGAAGCAATTCGCTCGGCACGGCCTGCGGTCATCGCTATTTGCATGTGTAGATGATTGGTTCGGTCGAAGCGTGGAATTGGCAGATTGAACATTACCTTGTCGAAATGCCGTGCTCCGAATTGGCCGCGTGCTTGCATTGCTTCCACTCGCGAGCGAGCCGTCTCACTATTTATGATGCTGCACAGATAGTGGGCCTCCAGTTCAGTCGAAACTGCGCTCCAGTACAGCAGGTTCTCAACTATGTAATTTTCACCGCGCAATACGCACGCCGCCGGATGTGTGCCAGCTTTCGCGTAGACGACTCGCAATTCAGCAAGAGGAAACTGGCCCGAAAGCTTACCATAGTAGTCAAGTTGTTTGACTAGGCTCATTGGTTGACGTTGGTGCTCGTTCCAGAGCGCCTCCGCCTTCCGCATCCACCCCATCAGGCCGTCTAGTCCTCGATTTGCTGCTGCATCGGCATCAAGAACTTCCCCGCTCGCTGTTATGGGCACCACTCCCTCGAAGGGACAGAACAAGCGATAGGGCAAAATGCTTTCCCCGAGAAGGACCGGGCGCAAGAACTCCGCTTCCACACGATTTTCAATGCTTGGCAGAAGCTTCCATGGTTCTTTCTCTTGGTTGTTTCGACGACTTACCACGAGCGGCGCTGACGGATCGCTACCCAACCTCCCAATTTTCTTCCGTTCCACGAAGACAAACAATCGTGGGAATAGTGTGGCCCCATTCCGAAATGCCGTCCGGTAGGCCGATCCGCCTTTATGTTTAGCAGTTTGCAGCGCTGGTGCGCCTTCGGTTACCTGTAGCTGCCTATCAGCGATGCCCTCCGGCGCATCTCTGAACGGAAGAATACCGGCATATGCACGAACGGTCGCTGGGATCGGCGTCGCAACCGCACGGCGCCTGCCGAATACCACGCAGGAAGGTACGGGAAATAGCGGCTGCACTGAATCGTCCATTGTCCAGGCCTCGTCCCAGGCAATTCGCACGGACGAAAAGGACCCAGCGCGTAACGGTCCAAACTGGCCGCGCGTTAGCGCTGCCATAGGTAAGACGAACGCCAACCGTCCGGCAGAACGCAGGTAGAGGTGTGCGCAACGCACTGTGAAGAGCGCGCACAGGTCACTTTGCGTGGCGAGCTTACCTCCCACATACACCTTTTCCGCATTCGCCATCTCCTTGAAGCGCTTCTGCAGATCGGGGCTCATATGCCGAAAGGCAACCCACGGTGGATTGCCGACTACGACATTGGCCCAGCCGCCGCCTGCGGAGAAAGCAAGAGGGCGTGAGAGATTCCGTGCTACATAAGCCCAGACGGTATCGCGCCCTTCGCGGCGAAGACGATCGAAAGTCACATAAGTCTTGCCTAGATCCTCGATCGCAAACTTCTGTTCCTCGGTCACATCAGCGCGGTAATGCTGCTCCGTGATTCTGTACAGTGCAGTTTCGATCTGCTCGCGCGTCATATTTGCCTGAGAGCCCGAGCGCATGCGTTCGATTGCTTGGTCAAACAGGGCAGGATCGCGGCAGAATGTCTCCGGAAAATCCAATTGCTCGCGTCCGTTGGCGTCCTTTTCACCGCTCTTGCCGTCCCCCGCCGGCGGAGGTGGAACGCGGACGGTCAATTCCTTACCAGCCATGAGTTGCGAAATTGAAAGCTGCATGGCGTCGCCCAGGTAGACTGGAATCGAGAGGGGACCTCCCCGGTGAGCGAGGGCAGGCGTCAGCGCCAGGAGATAGGTCACCCGCGCGATGATGACCGCAACAGGGTGAATATCCATACCGGCAACCTGCCCACAGACCTCGGCGGCTCGCAGGGTCGGCGCCATTGCGGCTGCATCGGCCTCTGCAAGGAAATTGCGGATGGCGTGAAACAGGAATGTACCGGATCCGCAGGCGGGGTCGAGGACGCGCTGTTCAAGCGGTCGGTCGACGGCATGTCGTACGATCTTCGCGGCAAGCCAATCCGGCGTGTAGTATTCGCCAAGTCCGTGGCGCTCCTCCCGGTCGATAAGAGACTCGTAGAGGACTTTGAGAACGTCACTTTCGACTTCCGACAACCGGAAGCGCCTCACATGGTTCATGATGCGGCGCACTAGCGCTTCACCCTCGCGATCCGCCACGATCCAATCGAAGAAGTCGCTTTCGACTGCACCGTTGATCCCTGCTGAAGCGAAAGCCTCGCCGGAGAGCAGTCGCTTTGGATCGTCTTCGCGCATCTGCATGACCGCAAGCGCGATGCACTTGGCTACAATCACCAGGAAAGTGTGCTGGAACCACAGGCTGTCGCTTTCTACTTCGCGGCCATACACGTGCTTAAGGAGTTCGGCCCAGAGTTGGCGCTTGAGGGAAACGTCCGGATGGAGCTTCAACTTGTCCCATAGCGTCGGGAGGGAGGGAGGATTTAAGAGCCAATGCGCCGTCAAGCCATGCCAGGAATTCGCCAGACCGGTCCGGATCGAGTGTCGTTCGCTTGACCGTAACGAGTTCGCCCGCCTCCAACTCGAAGACCGCCCATTTTAGACCGTCTGATGCAATGCCGACGAAGTGTTCGTTCTCCTCACGTTCACGATCGGCAAGATAGTCGGGCATCCGCCGTTCGACGTCCGGCCACTCCCGATCCAGGTCGCTCTTGGCTTCAAGGATCGTACGACCAATCAAAGCGTCTAGGCGGCCTCGCACCTCCGGCACACGACGCTCAAAGTCCAGCGCTGCGAGTTCAACGCCGAATTCCTCTACCAGCAACTGCCGAAAATCGGCCTTGACTTCGTCGTGGCCGGGGCGACTCGCAAGATGGCGCAGCAAGTCGGCGGTCGCATGCGACTCGGTCATTTATTGCCCCAATTAAACGAACTACTCAGTATGCAGCGTATAGCCGCCTCTATCATATTTTCCAACCGAAACACGTCGTAGCATGTGGGCGGCAGGTGATCTTGGCCCTCTCATGCCGATGCCGGAATTGCGCCCGCATCATCGATCGCAACCGCGACCAGTCTCTGCTCCCGCCCGCGCAGGCTGATCTCGCAGCGCCGGCCGATGTCCGCCGGCAGCTCGGCGCCGCGTGCCACGGTCTCGGAGATCAGCAGCTGGCAGTTCTCTTCCTTGGTTGCGGCTTCGAGCCGGCTCGCGGTGTTCACCGTGTCGCCGATCGCGGTCAGCGCCAGGGTGGGCGGGAATCCCATCTCGCCCACGATGGCCGGGCCGAAGTGGATGCCGATGCCGATGCGGAACGGCGTCTTCAGCTCCGCCTGGTGCTGGGCGTTGAAGACATCGAGGGCGATCGCAATGCGCCGCGCCGCGTCGACCGCCTGGGCGCATGCCAGCTCCGGCCGGCCGCGCAGGCCGAACACCGCCATCACCCCGTCGCCGATGAACTTGTCGACATGGCCGCCGGCAGCCAGCACGGATTCGCCCGTGGCGCGGAAATACTGGTTCAGCAGGAACACGACGTCATAGGGCAGCCGCCGCTCCGCCATGCTGGTGAAGCCGCGCAGATCGGCGAACAGCACCGCCACCTCCTGCTCCTTGCCCTGGCTGACATCGCCGCCGAACAGCGCCTTCTGCGCCGTCACCTGGGGCGGCAGCAGCGGCTGGATGGTGACGGCGCCGGTCGGCCGTGCCTGGCAGGCCAGGCGCACGCCGGGCGCGGCATGGATGCGCGTGAGGACACGCTGCTCTTCCTCCATCGGCGGCGGCAGCGCCTCGGCTCCCTCGATCACGCGCACGCGGCAGGTGGAACAGCGGCTGCGCCCGCCGCAGACCGAGGCATGGGGAATGCCGCCGATGCGGCTGGCCTCCAAAAGGCTGGTGCCGGGCTGGATGACGACCCGCTTGCCGTCGGGATAGGAGACCGTGATGGCGCGCCGCCGCGTGGCGAGGGTGCGCACGACACGCGCGGCGAACACACCGCCGACGATCGCGAAGAAGGCAATCATCAGCCAATCGTTCAGCCGATAAAGGAACGCGACGTCCTCCTGGGACGGCATGTTGATCTGCGCGGCCAGGGCCGGCAGCCAGTCCGGATTCGCCGCCAGTTCCGCCACCTCGCGCGCCCCGGCCACGAAGCCCAGCAGCGCCAGCACGGGGATCAACAGCGCCAATGCGCCGAGATAGGGCCGCCAGGGCGTGAACCATTGCTTCACGCGCAGCCAGTAATTGAGCCCGATGCAGCCATGGACCCAGGTCACGATGACGGCCGCGGATTGCATGATCCCGAGCCCTGGGGACGCCACCCAGATGGCCCACAGCACATAGGCATAGCGGTCGTCGATCCCGTAGAGCGCGTGCGAAACCGCAGTGCCGATGATGTGCAGGATGAGCAGCGGCGGCGCGCTCAATCCGAGGACAAGCTGGGTCGCCTCCAGGAACGGCATGCGCAGGCTCTTGCGGCGATAGAGCGCGCGCAGCCCGATCGCGAGATGCAGCAGTGCGGCCAGCAGCAGGACGAGCTCCAGCGGCCGCCAGAAACCCAGAAACACCGTGCGCCCGGCCTCCATGGCCGGCAGCGAAATCAGCCCCAGCGCATGGTCCAGGTCGTGAGTAAGGACATAGAAGAACAGGATAAGCCCGGTGAAGAGGCGGGTGACGGCGATGATCCGTCCCCAATGGCCGGTCGTCGGCGGCACGGGCGCTCCTCCCTCTGGACTTGCTATTCAAGACTCTGGCGGCCGTGATATTAGACCGCCGCCGCGCCGCCGCAAATCCGCACTTGGATTCCGGCGATTCCGGCACGGCCTCGATCACTGCGTGGAATGATGAGCGACGTCACCGAAGAACAGCGCCGCCTGATGCGCGAGAAGCGCCGTGAAGAGCGCCGCCGCCTGCTGGCGAGCGGTCCGCCGTCGCCGTGCATCAGCGTCTGCCAGATCGATCCCAAGACCGGCTGGTGCATCGGCTGCCATCGCACGATCGACGAGATCCGCGACTGGATCATTTCGACGCCGGACGAACGACAGAAGATCCTGGACGCGCTGGCGACGCGCCACTCCGGCTCCGCGGGATAAGGCCCTCATGGCTGGCGACCTGGGGCAATCGTATTTGAAGAATGTCGCCACTCAAGACTCCCCTTCCCCCCTTGCGGGGGAAGGTTGCGCAGGCTTAGCGAACGCAGTGAGCTTAGCCGGCGCTGGATGGGGGATAGCGCGCCGGTTGGCGCGCGCGCTCGAAAGAGCGCAATCTCCGAGAGCATCGCACTGCATCACCCCCCATCCCAACCTTCCCCCGCAAGGGGGGAAGGGGTTCAGCCAGTTCGATCGTCCGTTCCTTGGCCATCCGGTAGTCCTGACTGGCGAACGGGCGCCGGACGGACGGTGAGCGGCCGGCCGCAGCGCGAAGGAAGTGCGATGCCACGCTGGCTCACCCCTTTGCTGCAGCTCGCGGTCAGCGTCGGCCTGTTGGCGGCGCTGATCGCGGTGGTCGATTGGGACCGGCTGCGCGATGCGGCGGCTGCCCTCACCATCGGCACGCTTATCGCCGTCGCTGCGCTCTGCCTCGCCGCGCAGGCCGCTCTTGTGCTGCGCTGGCGCGCGTTGCTCGACATGCTGGGCGTGCGCGAATCCTGGGCGCGTTCCTGGCATAGCGTGTTCGCCGGCCTGTTTCTCAGCAACTTCCTGCCCGGCACGCTTGGATCCGACGGGCTGCGCGTCGTGCTGCTCACCAAATCATGCGGCCGCGCCTCGACCGCGATCGGCGCGGTCGCTTACGAGCGGCTGATGCAGCTCGCGCTCTATGTGCTGGTTGTCGCGATCGCGGCCTTGTCGCCGATGCCCTGGCTTCAGCCGTGGCTGCGCGCCGGCATCGTCGGCGTGGGTACCGCCGGAGTGCTGCTGCTCATCTTCATTCTCTATTGGCTGGGGCAGCGGTCGGTGGATAGCGCGATGGCGCGCGGTGGAGTGCTGCAGGCGGCCTGGCGGCTCATCGCGACCATCCTCACCGAAACCGGCCGCATGCAGACGCGCATGCGCCGCCACCGCCGCGCCGCGCTCGGCTTCTGGGCGGCAAGCATCGCCAATGTCTGCCTGATCTTCGCGATCTGGCGGATGATCCTATCGGACTTCGGCGACGAGGTCGGGATTCCGACCATCGTGCTGGCGGCCGGCGGCGCCGCGATCGCGGCCGCCGTTCCGATCTCGCTCAACGGCATGGGCATCTTCGAAGGTGCGATCGTCGGAATTCTCGGCCTTGCCGGCGTGCCGGCGGCGCACGGGTTCCTGCTGGCGCTGATCGTGCGCGCCGTCTTCATGACAAGCAGTTTCCTAGGCTGGCCGAGTGCCGCCCTGCTGTGGCGGGAGCGCCGCTCCGAATAGCTATGCGGCGGTGCCGCCCACCGTCAGCCCGTCGATCCGCATGGTCGGCTGTCCGACGCCGACCGGCACGCCCTGGCCATCCTTGCCGCAGGTGCCGATTCCGGGATCGAGCTTCATGTCGTTGCCGATCATGGAGACCTTGGTCAGCACGTCCGGGCCGTTGCCGATCAGGGTCGCACCCTTGACGGCGGGACCGACCTTGCCGTCCTCGATCAGGTAGGCCTCGGAGGCGGAAAACACGAACTTGCCCGATGTGATGTCGACCTGCCCGCCGCCGAAATTGACGGCGTAGAGCCCCTTCTTCACCGACTTGATGATCTCTTCCGGCGCGTGGCTGCCGCCCAGCATGATGGTGTTGGTCATGCGCGGCATCGGGTGATGGGCAAAGCTCTGCCGCCGCCCATTGCCGGTCGGCTTCATGCCCATCAGCCGGGCATTCTGCCGGTCCTGGATATAGCCGGTCAGGATGCCGTCCTCGATCAGGACGGTGCGCTGGCTGGGCGTGCCTTCATCGTCGATGGTGAGCGAGCCGCGGCGGTCCTGGATGGTGCCGTCATCGATCACCGTCACGCCCTTGGCGGCCACCTGCTTGCCCATCAGGCCGGCGAAAGCGGAGGTCTTCTTGCGGTTGAAGTCGCCTTCCAGCCCATGCCCGATCGCTTCGTGCAGCAGGATGCCGGGCCACCCGGCGCCGAGCACGACCTGCATCTCGCCGGCCGGGGCCGGGACGGAGCCGAGGTTCACGAAGGCCTGGCGCAGCGCCTCGTCGACGCTGGCTTTCCAATGCGCCGGATCGACCACAAGCTCATAGGCGAAGCGCCCGCCGGTGCCGTGGCTGCCGGTCTCCATCCGGCCGTTCTCTTCCACCATGACGGAGACGTTGAGCCGAACCAGCGGCCGGATGTCGGCGGCACGGCTGCCATCGCCGCGGATTATCTGCACCGCCTGCCAATTGCCGGAGATCGAAGCCATCACCTGCTTGACGCGCGGATCCTTGGCGCGGGCGTAGGCGTCGATCTCCTGAAGCAGCGCGACCTTGGCGCCGAACTCCATCTTGGCCAGCGGATTGTCGTCGGAATAAAGGTGTCGGTTGGTGCCCTGGGGCGCCTCCGCCAGGGTCCCGCCGTGGCCGGCATGGACCGCCTTCACCGTGGCGGCGGCGCGTTGCAAAGCGGCGTCCGACAGGTCGCTGGCATGGGCATAGGCGTGCGCCTCGCCCGCGACCGCGCGCAGGCCGAAGCCCTGGGTCACGTCGAAACTGGCGCTTTTCAGCTTGCCGTCGTCGAAGGAGAGGGCCTCCGACTGGTTGAACTCCAGGAACAGCTCGCCGTCATCGCCGCCCTTGAGTGCGTCGGCGACCGTGCGCTCCGCCCGCCCGCGATCGAGCCCGGCCCGATTAAAGAACAGGTCGTCGGTGATGGCGATGGCGGACATGGAACGCTCCGTCGATGGAGGAATGGAGGATATCGCTTCAAAACAATGTGGGCACGATAACCGTCCCGGTCCACCCTGTCAGCGCGCAATAAGCAGCGCGGCTCGGCGGCGGTCCGGCCGGCGCGATTTATGCGGCGGATCGTCGCACAGCTGCCGGGCCGCGCATTCCGGCGAGTCTGCCCATGCTGCACAAGTCCCCGGAATGCTTGAGCTTTCAGGGGGAGGGGTGTAGCTTGCCGCCGACCGTGGGGACGGGGGTTTCGGGGCGCATGTCGCGCGCGCGAAAGCGTCCAACCGGCCTGACGTCTAACGAAACTGCCAATGCGGCCGCGCTAGTCGGCCACAGGGCAGAGCGGGACGCTGCTGGGCATAGTGGCTCGGGGACAGCGGCAGGAATGGGAAGCTGAAGATGACACAATCGAGGATTTGGTCTTTCGCGGCCGCGGCCGGGAGCGCCATGGGGTTTGCCGCTTGGGCGATGCCGGCTCTGGCCCAGGACCAGGGAGCGCCGGTGCTGGGCGTTCCGCACCCGGGGGGAATCGGCCTGCAGGCGCCGGCCACCGAGCTCGCCGAGAAGATGGATTTCCTGCACAACGTGATCCTGATGCCGATCATCACGGTCATCACCCTGTTCGTGCTCGGCCTGTTGTTCACCGTCTGGTTCCGGTTCCGCGAATCGAAGAACCCGGTGCCGTCCAAGAACACGCACAACACCCTGCTCGAGATCGCCTGGACCATCCTGCCGGCACTGATCCTGGTCTTCATCGCGGTGTTCTCGTTCCCGCTGCTCTATCGGCAGCTGGAAATTCCCACCCCCGGCCTCACCATCCGGGCCATCGGCCATCAGTGGTACTGGAGCTACGAGTATCCCGATAACGGCAACTTCACCTTCGACGCCAACCTGGTGGAAAAGGCCGACCTCAAGCCTGACCAGATCTACCTGCTCGACACCGACAATGAAGTCGTCCTGCCGATCGAGACCGACATCCGCATCCAGATCACCGGCGCCGACGTGATCCATTCCTGGACCGTGCCCGCCTTCGGCGTGAAGCATGACGGCGTCCCCGGCAAGACCAACGAGAGCTGGTTCAATATCCGCCGGCCCGGCATCTATTACGGCGAGTGCTCGGAACTGTGCGGCGTGCGCCACGGCTACATGCCGATCAAGGTGCGCGCGGTCACCAAGGAAGAGTTCCAGGCCTGGATCGCCGACGCGCAGAAGAAGTTCGCCAAGGTCGATGGGACGCCGCCAGAGTCGACTGCGACCAGCGACGTCGCCGCCCAGTAAGCACCAAATCCAGGGATTGCAGCCATGAGCCCCGTTACCACGTCCCATTCCACCTACGGCCACGACGACCACGGCGATCATAAGCCGGGTTTCTTCGTGCGTTGGTTCTACTCGACCAACCACAAGGATATCGGCACCCTGTATCTGCTGCTGGCGGTCGTCTCGGGCCTCCTCGGCCTCGGCTTCTCGGTCTTCATGCGGCTGGAACTGCTGGAGCCGGGCATCCAGTATTTCGGGACCGACGCCTCGCCCGACGGCCAGCACTGGAACGTGGTGATCACCGCGCACGCGCTGCTCATGATCTTCTTCACGGTCATGCCCGCGCTGATCGGCGGCTTCGGCAACTGGTTCGTGCCGCTGATGATCGGCGCACCCGACATGGCCTTCCCGCGCATGAACAACATCAGCTACTGGCTGACGGTGGTCGCGCTGATCATGCTGGTGTCGTCGACCTTCGTCGATGGCGGCGCCGGCACCGGCTGGACGCTCTATCCGCCGCTGTCCGACCGCACCTACCAGGACGGACGTGCGGTCGACATGGGCATTTTCGCGCTGCACATGGCGGGCGCGGCCTCGATTCTCGGCGCCATCAACTTCATCACCACCATCTTCAACATGCGCGCGCCGGGCATGACCCTGCACAAGATGCCGCTGTTCGTGTGGTCGGTGCTGGTGACGGCGTTCCTGCTGCTGTTGTCGCTGCCGGTCCTGGCCGGCGCGATCACCATGCTGCTGACCGACCGCAATTTCGGCTCCAACTTCTTCAAGCCCGAAGGCGGTGGCGACCCGCTGCTGTTCCAGCATCTGTTCTGGTTCTTCGGCCACCCCGAAGTGTACATCCTGATCCTGCCGGGCTTCGGCATCATCAGCCAGGTGGTCTCCACCTTCTCCAAGAAACCGGTGTTCGGCTATCTCGGCATGGCCTACGCCATGGTGGCGATCGGCATGGTCGGCTTCGTGGTGTGGGCGCACCACATGTACACCGTCGGCATGGATGTCGACACTCGCGCCTATTTCATGGCGGCCACGATGGTGATCGCGGTGCCGACCGGCGTGAAAGTGTTCTCCTGGATCGCGACCATGTGGGGTGGCTCGGTCCGTTTCGACACTCCGATGCTGTGGGCCGTCGGCCTCATCTTCCTGTTCACCATCGGCGGCGTCACCGGCGTCGTGCTGGCGAACGCGCCGATCGACGTCGCTTTCCACGACACCTACTACGTGGTGGCGCACTTCCACTACGTGCTCAGCCTCGGCGCGGTGTTCGCGATCTTCTGCGGCTACTACTACTGGATCGGCAAGATGTCAGGCCGGCAATATCCGGAATGGGCCGGCAAGATCCACTTCTGGGTCACCTTCGTCGGCGTCAACGTGACCTTCTTCCCGCAGCATTTCCTGGGCCTGCAGGGCATGCCGCGCCGCTATCCCGACTATCCGGAAGCGTTCGCCTTCTGGAACCACGTTTCGTCGATCGGCGCGTTCATCTCGGCCGCCGGCACGGTCTGGTTCGTGGCAGTCGCGCTCTACACCTTGTTCGCCGGCCGCAAAGTCGCCGACAATCCGTGGGGCGTGGGCGCGACAACTTTGGAATGGACGCTGTCTTCGCCGCCGCCGTTCCACACCTTCAACGATCTGCCGCAGATCAAGAGCGAAGCGCATTGAGACAAGGACAAGGATGAATGCGGGGCGATCCCGCATTCATCCGGATGAGAGATACTGACTGCATGACTCGCGTCGCCCCATCGTTGCTCGGCGAGCAGGCCGGCCTTTCTACCGCCGGCGGCAGCATCGGCGACTTCATCGCGCTGCTGAAGCCGCGGGTCATGTCGCTGGTGGTGTTCACGGGCTTCGCGGGCCTCGTGGTCGCGCCGGGCGACATCCATCCGCTGATCGCCGGCGTCGCCGTCCTTTGCATCGCGGTCGGCGCGGGCGCGTCCGGCGCGATCAATATGTGGTTCGACCGCGACATCGACGCCATCATGAACCGCACCTGCGGCCGGCCCATCCCGCGCGGCGCTGTCTCGCCCGATGCGGCCTTGAGCTTCGGTGGCGTCCTCGCTGTGTTCTCGGTCATGCTGATGGGAATCGCGGTCAATTGGATGGCCGCTGGCCTCTTGGCCTTCACGATCTTCTTCTACATCGTCATCTACACGATGTGGCTCAAGCGCCGCACGCCGCAGAACATCGTGATCGGCGGCGCGGCCGGCGCCTTTCCGCCGATGATAGGCTGGGCGGCGGTCACCGGCGACGTCAGCCTCGCCTCGATCTCGCTGTTCCTGCTGATCTTCATGTGGACGCCGCCGCATTTCTGGGCGCTGTCGCTGTTCCGCGAGGGCGACTATGCCAAGGCCGGCGTGCCGATGATGCCGGTGGTGGCCGGCCAGCGCGCGACCAAGCGCCAGATGCTGGCCTATACACTGCTGCTGGCGCCGATTGCGCTGGTGCCGGCGTGGCTCGGCGTTGCCGGCTTGATCTACGCAGCGATTGCCGTGGGGCTCAACGTCGCTTTCATCGGCCACGCCATCGCCGTGCTGCGCGAGCGCGACGTTGCGCTGCCCGCGCATGGCGCGGGCAAGGGGGGCCATCGCGCGGCCAAGGCGATGTTCGGGTTTTCGCTGATCTATCTGTTCGGGCATTTCGCGGCCTTGGTCCTCGACCGCGCGCCGGGCCTGGTGGAGCTGCTCGGCTCATGAATGCGCCCCAAACTCCTGCGAACGACGAACGGGCCCGCCGCCAGCGTGCGCGCAACTGGGCGATCTTCCTGGCGCTCGCCGCTTTCGTGGTGATCGTCTACATCGTCACCATCGTGCGCATGAAGGGGGGCTGAGGCCGTGGCCAATCCTTCGCAGCAGCGGCGCAATCTCAACCTGCTGATGGTGCTGGTCGGCGTCGTCGCCGGCATGACCGGCCTTGCCTACGCCTCGGTGCCGCTCTACCGCATTTTCTGCGAGGTGACCGGCTTCGACGGCACGCCGCAGCGCGCTTCGGCCGCGCCGACCGAGATCTCCGACCGCGTGGTGCGCGTCACCTTCACCGCCGACGTGGCGGGCGGGCTCGGCTGGAAGTTCCAGCCGATGCAGCGCAATCTCGAGCTGAAGATCGGCGAGAACAAGCTGGCCTACTACGTCGCCGAGAATCTGGAATCGAAGCCGGTCACGGGGCGCGCGACCTTCAACGTGTCGCCGGACATGTTCGGCGCCTACTTCACCAAGATCGAATGCTTCTGCTTCAACGAGCAGACCCTGCAGCCCGGCCAGCGGGTCGAGATGCCGGTCAGCTTCTTCATCGATCCCGCGGTGCTGCAGGACCCGGCGCTCAAGAAGCTCAACGATATCACCCTGTCCTATACCTTCTTCCGCGCCGAGGATGACGGCGCCAATACCCAGCAGAAGGTGGGGCAGGCGCAGGATGGCCAAGCTGGCGACGGCCAGCCGAGCCCACTCAACTGACCGCAGGTCGAGACGAAGGAAAAAACGATGAGTGCAGCCCACCAAGACGCTCACACTGGCGCTCACACGGACGCTCATAAGCCCAACCATCCGTATCATCTGGTCGATCCCAGCCCATGGCCGCTGGTCGGCTCGATCGCGGCCATCGCGCTCACCTTCGGCATGGTGCAGTACATGCACGGACACGGGCTGTGGTGGATCGCGCCCGGCGTCGCCGTGCTGCTCGCGACGCTCTTCATGTGGTGGGTCGATGTCGTGAAGGAGGCGGAGGTCCAGGGCCACCACACGCCGGTGGTGCAGATCGGCCTGCGCTACGGCATGTCGCTGTTCATCGCCTCCGAGGTGATGTTCTTCGCGGCCTTCTTCTGGGCCTTCTTCGATGCCTCGCTGACGCCCAAGGAGGCGATCGGCAAGGTCTGGCCGCCGCAGGGCATCGAGACCTTCGATCCGTTCTCGCTGCCGCTGCTGAACACGCTGATCCTGCTCACCTCGGGCTGCACGGTCACCTGGGCGCATCACGCGCTGCGCGAAGGCGACCGCAAGGGGCTGATCCAGGGATTGGCCTTCACGGTCGCGCTGGGGCTGCTGTTCACCTGCGTCCAGGCCTACGAATATGCCCATGCGCCCTACGGCTTCACGGACACAGTGTTCGCCTCGACCTTCTTCATGGCGACCGGCTTCCACGGCTTCCATGTGATCGTCGGCACCACCTTCCTGATCGTCTGCCTGGTCCGCTCGCTGAAGGGCCACTTCACCCCGCAGCATCATTTCGGCTTCGAGGCCGCCGCCTGGTACTGGCACTTCGTCGACGTGGTGTGGCTGTTCCTGTTCATATTCGTCTACATCTGGGGCGGGGCGAATGCGCCGCATCCGTCGCACTAGACGAACAGCTCCTGAGCCGGCGAGGCGATGAGCGTCTCGCCAGTCTCAGCCGGTCTCAACTGCCGCTGCCCGCGTTGCGGGCGCGGCAGATTGTTTTCCGGCTATCTGAAAGTCTCGGAGAAATGCGAATCCTGCGGCCTGGAGCTGGGCGCGATGGACAGCGGCGACGGGCCGGCCGTCTTTGTCATGTTCATCGTGCTGATCATCACGGTGCCGTTGGTGTTCCTGGTCTACGCCTTGTTCGAGCCGCCGATCTGGGTGCACGCGATCCTCTGGCCGATCGTCGTCATCGGGCTGTCGCTCTGGCTGCTGCGCCCGGCCAAGGGCATCATGATCGGCCTGCAGTTCAAGCACATGTCCTAGCCGCATGTTGAGCAAGCTTCGTTTCCGGCCGACCCTGTGGCCGACCCTCTTTTCCGTGCCCGCAATCATCATGATGATCGGCCTCTGCATCTGGCAGGTGCAGCGCTTGCACTGGAAGGAGGGCCTGATCGCCGAGCGCGAATCGCGCGTGGCGGCCGAGCCGGTGGCGCTGCCACCCCCGGATGGTCAGCCGGGCGGCGTCGACCCCGCCAGCATGGAATACCGGCGCGTCCGCCTCGAAGGCACGTTCCTCCACGATAAGGAGCTGTTCCTCGGGGCGCGCTCGATGAACGGCAATGTCGGCTATCAGGTGCTGACCCCCTTCGAGCTCACCGGCGGCGGCATCGTCCTCATCGATCGCGGCTGGGTCCCGGTCGAGCGCAAGGCGCCGGAAAGCCGCGCGGAGGGTCAGCTGGCCGGCACCCAAACCCTGGAGGGCGTGGTGCGCCTGGCCCATGGCCAGGCCTGGATGCAGCCGGACAACGAACCGGCTCACAACATGTGGTTCTTCGTCGATCTGCCGGCGATGGTGGCGGCTTCCGGCGTCGATCTGCGCACCGATCTCTATGTTGATGCCGGGCCGGCTGAGAATCCCGGCAAATACCCGGTCGGCGGGCAGACCCGGATCGAGCTGCCCAACGACCATTTGCAATACGCCGTCACCTGGGGTTTGCTGGCGGCGGCCTTGGCCGTCATCTATGTGCTCTACCATCTGAAGCTGGAGCGCGAGCGCCGCACATGAACAAGCCCCTCACTGCCCCTGGCAGCGCCTATAGCAGGCTGGAACAGCGCTTCCGCCGCCTCTCCGCCCTGCAGGAGGCCGCCGGCATGCTGCATTGGGACATGTCGACGGTGATGCCCGATGGCGGCCGCCCGGCGCGCGCGGAGCAGCTCGCCACGCTGGGCGTCGTGTGTCACGAAATCCTGACCGAGGCGGAAACCGGCGCCTTGCTGGACCAGGCGGAAGGCGAGGCGGGCGCCCTCACTCGGTGGCAGCGCGCCAACCTCGCCGAAATGCGCCGCGGCTATACCCATGCGACGGCGCTCGATTCCGACCTGGTGGAGGCCATGAGCAAGGCGGCGACCGCCTGCGAAGCGGTGTGGCGCGAGGCACGGCCCAAGGGCGATTTCGCCCTGGTCTATCCGCTGCTGTCCGAAGTGCTGAACCTGTCGCGCCAGGCCGCGTCGGCCAAGGCCGAAAAGCTCGGCTGCAGCCCCTATGAAGCGCTGATGGACCAGTACGAGCCGGGCGCGCGCGAAGCGGATATCGACCGCGTGTTCGCCGATTACGGCGCGTTCCTGCCGGCCTTCCTGCCGCGCGTGCTGGAGCATCAGGCCCGCCGAGGCAAGCCGATTGAGCCGAAGGGCCCGTTCCCGCAGGGCGTGCAGAAGGATCTCGCCAAGCGCGTGATGCAGGGCCTCGGCTTCGACTTCGCCCACGGCCGGCTGGATGAGAGCCTGCATCCGTTCTGCGGCGGCGTGCCGGACGACGTGCGCATCACCACGCGCTACAACGAGGATCAGTTCGTCCAGGCCCTGATGGGTGTGATTCACGAAACCGGCCACGCGCTCTATGAGCGCAACCTGCCGGCCGAATGGCGCTTGCAGCCGGTGGGTGTCGCCCGCGGCATGGTGGTGCATGAAAGCCAGTCGCTGTTGATGGAGATGCAGGCGGCGCGCAGCGCGCAATTCTGCCGCCATCTGTCGGGGCTCCTGCGCGAGACCTTCCCCGGCAACGATGATGCCCTGTCGCCGGACAATCTGCAGCGCATTTACAGCCGCGTGGAGCCGGGCTTCATCCGCGTCGAAGCCGACGAAGTGACTTATCCCGCCCATATCATCCTGCGCTACCAGATCGAAAAGTCCCTGTTCCGCGACGAGTTGCAGCTTGCCGACGTGCCGGGCGTGTGGCGCGAGGAATTCAAGAAGCTGCTCGGCCTCGACGTGCCGTCCGACCGCGAGGGCTGCCTGCAGGACGTGCATTGGTACGACGGGGCCTTCGGCTATTTCCCCTGCTACAGCCTGGGCGCGATGATCGCCGCGCAATTGTTCGACGCCGCCTGCCGGGCCCATCCCGAGATTCCCGCGGAGATCGAGCAGGGCAGGTTCGCGACCCTGCAGGGCTGGCTGAAGACCAACGTCCATAGCCTCGGCTCCAGCCTCACCACCCCCGAAATCGTCACCCACGCCACCGGCCGCCCGCTGGATGTCGGCGTGTTCAAGCGCCACCTGGAGCGGCGCTATTTGAGCTGAGTATTCTTCTCGGAACCTTTCCTCGCGCACTCTTCCGTCACCCCGGACAGCCGCGAAGCGACGTGATCCGGGGTCCATGGATGGGCTGGGCGCCAAGCGGCGCAGTGGACCCCGGATCGCGCTGCGCTTGTCCGGGGTGACGGAAAGGGAGCGGGGTATGCCGAAAAATCACTGGTTCCGGCCCCGCCTTGCGGGAAAGCTGGGGCGTAACTAAGGTCTGGCCCGATTTCCGGCTGAGGAACTTGAGCTTGCGCTATATCTCGACCCGCGGCGGCGCTCCGGCGCTTGGCTTTACCGATGTCCTGCTGGCGGGCCTGGCGCGCGATGGCGGGCTGTACGTGCCCGAATCCTGGCCGCGCCTCACCGCCGACGAGATCCGCAAGCTGCGCGGCCTCAGCTACGAGGAGACCGCCTTCCGCATCATGCAGCCGTTCGTGGGCGGCGAAATCGCGGACGCCGATCTCAAGTCGATGATCGAGGCCGCTTATGGCGCGTTCCGCCATCAGGCGGTCGTGCCGCTGAAACAGCTCGACGACAATCTCTGGCTGATGGAGCTGTTCCATGGCCCGACGCTGGCTTTCAAGGACGTGGCCTTGCAGCTGGTCGGCCGGCTCTATGATCACGTCCTCACCAAGAAGGGCGCGCGCGTCACCATCATCGGAGCGACCTCGGGCGATACCGGATCGGCGGCGCTCGAAGCCTGCCGCGACCGCGCCGGCATCGACATCTTCATGCTGCATCCGAAGGGCCGCGTATCCGAGGTGCAGCGCAGGCAGATGACGACCATCGATTCCGTCAACGTCTTCAACATCGCCGTCGATGGTTCGTTCGATGATTGCCAGGACCTGGTGAAGGCGATGTTCAACGATCATGCCTTCCGCGACACGATCAACATGTCGGCCGTGAACTCGATCAACTGGGCGCGCGTGATGGCGCAGGTGGTCTATTACGCCAGCGCCGCCGTGGCGCTCGGTGCGCCCGACCGGAATGTCGGCTTCTCGGTGCCGAGCGGTAATTTCGGCAACATCTTCGCCGGCTATGTCGCGCGCCAGATGGGTTTCGACATCGCGCCCCTCATCGTCGGCGCCAACCGCAACGACATCCTGGCGCGCTTTTTCAAATCCGGCCGCATGGCAATCACCGATGTCCAGCCGAGCCTTTCGCCCAGCATGGATATCCAGGTTTCCTCCAACCTCGAGCGGCTGCTGTTCGACCTTTACGACCGCGACGGCACGCGGCTGGCGCAGGCCATGACAGCCTTTCGCCAGACCGGCCAATTTGTCGCGCCCAAAGAGACCTGGACCCACGTCGCTGGCCTGTTCCGTGCCGCGTCGCTCGACGACCCGGGCACATTGCGCGTGATGGGCGAGCTTTACCGCGCCACCGGAGAGTTGATCGACCCGCACAGCGCCGTCGGCATTCACGCCGCCCGGGCCTGCGGCATCGACCGGGAAACGCCGATCGTGGCCTTGGGCACGGCCCATCCCGCCAAATTCCCCGACGCTGTTGAGAAGGCCACCGGAATCCGCCCTCAATTGCCGGAATTCGTGGCCGATCTGCACCAGCGGCCGGAGCGGATGGCCGGCTTGCCCAATGCACTCCGCGCGGTGCAGGATTATGTCCTTACGCACCGGCGCAATGATCGGAACGGCTGAATGACAATGTCTCCCGCGGACACCATCCGCGTTACCACCCTGCCCAACGGATTCCGCGTGGCGACCGACCGGATGGATTCGGTCGAGACTACGTCGCTGGGCGTATGGACCGGGGTCGGCACGCGCAACGAGCCGGCCGAGCATAACGGCGTCGCGCATCTGCTGGAGCATATGGCCTTCAAGGGCACCAAGCGGCGCAGCGCCCGCGACATCGTGGTGGAGATCGAGGATGTCGGCGGCTTCCTCAACGCCTATACCGGGCGCGAGCAGACCGCCTATTACGCCAAGGTGCTGGCGGAAGACACGCCGCTGGTGGTCGATATCCTCGCCGACATTCTGCAGAACTCGGTGTTCGATGCCGACGAGCTCGCGCGCGAGCGCGCGGTCGTGCTGCAGGAGATCGGCCAGGCCGAGGATACGCCCGACGACATCATCTTCGATCATTTCCAGGAAGTCGCCTTCCCGGATCAGGCGATGGGGCGGCCGGTGCTGGGCCGCGCGGAGATCGTGCGCGACCTGCCGCGCGACGTCGTCGCCGGCTATATGGCGAGCCGCTACCGCGCCGGGCAGATGGTGCTGGCGGCATCCGGCCGGGTCGACCATGACGCCCTGGTCGAGATGGCGGAAAAGCTGTTCTCCGGCTTGCCGAACGGCGCGGTGCCGCCATCGGAGCGCGCACGCTATTCCGGCGGCGACGGCCGCTTTGCGCGCGAGCTGGAGCAGGTGCATCTGGTCATCGGGTTCGACGGCGTCACCTACACCGATCCCGACTACTACGTCGCCGCCGTGCTCTCGCAGCTTTTGGGCGGCGGCATGTCGTCGCGCCTGTTCCAGGAGATCCGCGAAAAGCGCGGCCTGGTTTATTCGATCCATTCCTTCGCCAGCTCCTATTCCGACGGCGGGATTTTCGGCGTCTACGCCGGCACCGGCGAAAAAGAGGTGGCGGAGCTGATGCCGGTGGTGTGCGACGAGCTTGCCAAGCTGCCCGGCGACATGAGCGCGCAGGAAGTGAAGCGCGCCGCGGCCCAGTTGCGCGCCGCCACCCTGATGTCACGTGAGAAGCCGAGCGCGCGCTGCGAGCAATTGGCGAGCCAGCTTCTGATCTATGGCAGGCCGATCCCACCGGCCGAAGCCGTCGCGCGGATCGATGCCGTCACGATCGACGATCTCGCGCGGCTGGCGCGGCGCCTCACCCAATCCGCACCGACCCTGACGGCCCTCGGGCCGATCGGCCAGGTGATGGAATATGAGGCGCTGGCTCGCCGGCTTTCCTGACGCGGGCGTTTCCTGTCGATGTTCGATCTCGGACCAAGCTATGTGCCGCTGCCGCCGGAGCTGGCCGATTCCAAGGTGCGCCTGCGCCCGCCACGTTTCGCCGATTATCGCCCCTGGCAGGGGCTGCGCGAGCAGAGCCGCGCCTTCCTCGAGCCGTGGGAGCCGGTGTGGGAAAGCGACATGCTGACGCGCGCCGCGTACCGCAAGCGCGTGCGGCTGACCGAGCGCGATTGGCGCGACGATCGCGGCTATGGCTTCCACATTTTCCGGAACGTGGACCAAGCGTTGGTCGGCGGCGTCAACCTGACCGGCGTGCGCCGACGCGCCGCGCAATATGCCAGCCTCGGCTACTGGATGGGTGAGACCTATGCCAATAGCGGCCTGATGTCGGCGGCCCTGCGCCTGCTGCTGCCGGCCGCCTTCCAGGAATTCGGATTGCACCGGGTCGAGGCCGCCTGTATCCCGGAGAACCAGCCGAGCCGCGCGCTGTTGGACAAGTTCGGCTTCCGCACCGTTGGCCTCGCGCGGCAGTACCTCCGCATCAACGGCGCCTGGCGCGACCATGTGCTGCACGAATTGCAGGTCGACGATCTGATGGCTTCGCGCGGCATGCTGGGCGACGCGGCGCCGAAGCCGAGGCTGGTCGACCGCCGGGCATAGCTGTCGCGCCTGTTCAGCAACACGAGTCCATGACCACCATGAGCTTGAAGCTTCCGCTCGTCATGTCTGCGTTTTTCCTTTCGCTTTGCCTGCAGGTGGGTTCGGCTGCGGCGGCGGAGAATCCACCGGCCCAGCGGGTCGCGACGCGCGCTTGCGGCGCCCTGCTCGCGCGGGTGAGTGCAGTCCCCGGCACCGATCCGATCTTTCTGCAGAGCTACGATGCGTCGACCAGCGCCGATAGCCCGCCGATGCTCGTTGGCGCCTACACTTATGACAACGCGCTCGCGGTCATTGCCCTATGGGCATGTGGTCACCGCGACGCCGCTCTGCGCATCGCGGACGCGCTCTTGGCTGCCAGCGCAGGCGATCGCAGCGGTGCAGTGGGACGGATACGCAACGCCTATCGCCCGGGTCCTGTCACCGAAATGCCGGTTCCGCCCATGGGATGGTGGAGCGATGAAGAAAGCCGCTGGGTCGAAGATCCGTACCAGGTCGGAACGGCGAGCGGCAATGTCGCCTGGGCTGCGCTCGCCTTGCTGACGGTTGCCGGGCACGCGCAAGATGATCGCTATCGCGCCGCTGCTGCCAGGCTGGCGCGCTGGGTGGCGGCGACCATGCTGGATCCGCATCGGCCTGCCGGCTTCATAGGCGGCCTCTACGGCTACGATGAGACCGCCGAGCGTCTCACGTGGAAATCGACGGAGCACAACACCGATCTGGCCGCAGTATTCGACTGGCTGTCCCGCCTGGAGCCTGATCAGGGCTGGCAGGCAAGCGCTGAAACGGCGCGCGCCTTCCTCGCCGCGCAGTGGGATGAAGCCAGCGGCCATTTCTGGGTCGGCACGACGCCCGACGGCATTACTCCCAACCGCCTCAATGCCGGACTCGATGCTCAGCTCTGGCCGCTCTTGCTGTCGGATGCGCCTGAGAGCTGGTTTCAATCGATCCGCTATGCCGAGCAGCATCACCGCGTTTCCAGCGGGTTCGATTTCAACGATGATCGGGACGGCATCTGGTGGGAAGGGACGGCGCAGGCAGCTCTCGCCTATCGCGCTTTGCGGCGACCGCAGGAGGCGGACCGTCTGTTGTCGGAGATCGATGGCCAGTTCAGCCCCAGCGGCTTCATCTGGGCGTCCAGCCGGCTGCGATTGACGACGGGCTTGGGATTGTCACCGGCCAGCAGGATCGATGATTTCTACTATTACCGCCTGCCGCATTTGGCAGCCACGGCGTGGGCCGCGCTGGCCGCCGTCGGCTGGAACCCGTTCATCGGTGCGATTGTGAGCGGCGGGCGCTAAGCGTGCGTCGAAAGGTCGCGGATCAGGCGTTCCCGACGTCGCCGGAGAGCAGGCGGAAATCGATGCCGATCTTGCCCATGCTGCGTTCCCACTTGTCGGTCAGCTTGTCGTCGAAGATCAGCTCTTCATCGGCCGGCACGCACAGCCAGGCATTGCTCTGGATCTCCGAGTCGAGCTGGCCGGGGCCCCAGCCGGCATAGCCGAGCGCGAGCAGGCTGCGCTTCGGGCCCTGGCCTGAGGCGATATCACGCAGGATATCGAGCGTGGCAGTGAGGCCGACGGTATCGCCGACATTGAGCGTCGCATCGTCGCGGTAATCCGCGCTGTGCAGGACGAAGCCGCGGCCGGTCTCGACCGGGCCGCCATTGCGGATGCGGATATGTTCGCTGGCTGGGCTGGTCGGAATGCCGAGTTGTTGCAGCAGATCCGGAAAAGAGAGGGATCCGACCAGACGGTTGATCACCAGGCCCATGGCGCCGTCGGTGGTATGGGCGCACATATAGATCACGGTTCGGGTGAAGCGGGGGTCCCGCATGCTGGGCATCGCCACCAGCAATTGCCCGGTGATGAAACCCTGATGAATCAGACTCTTGCCCATGGCTCTCACGTAATTGTCGTTTGATCCGCCAGCAAGGTCGCCACCAGCACAATTTTGTGACTGATGCCGGTCTGCCCTCAACGTATTATTCTCATGTTTGGTTGGCAAATGATGAATCTCGGAAAATCAATAGGCTACGTGGCCCGACTGGTGGTGTTCCTCGCGGTGTTCTGCGTGCTCGCAGCCGTCGGCTCGATTCCGCGCGTCCATGCAGATAATGACCCTGCCAGCCAATTGTTCCAGAGCCCGCAATCCAACGCGCGCCTGATTTCGGCGGTCGACGGTACCGGCGATCTCGCCGCGATTCCCCTGGCACTGCATATCGTCCTGCAACCGGGCTGGAAGACCTACTGGCGTTCGCCCGGAGATGCCGGTTATCCGCCGCAGGTCGATGTAGCCGGCTCGACCAATGTGGCGCGCGCGGAGCTTTTGTGGCCGGTCCCGCATCGCTTCCAATTGTTCGGATTGCAGACCTTCGGCTACGGCGAAGAGGTCGCGTTTCCGCTGATGGTGACGCCGGAGCATCCCGGCCAGGCCATCGCGCTCAAGGCCAAGATCCGCTATCTGGTGTGCGAGCAGATCTGCGTGCCGCAGGAAGGCAGCCTCGCGCTCGATCTGCCCAGCGGCGCGGCGACGCCCAGCAGCTTCGCGCCGCTGGTCAACCGATTTGCCTCGCTGGTGCCCAAGGGTGGCGAGCGATTCGGCTGGTCGGTGGATCAAGTCGCGATCGATCGGGAACGCGAGCTCGTCATCGATGTGAAAAGCTCGAGCGAGGTGCTGGCCGCGCCCGACGTCATCGTCGAAGGCGCGCCGCATTTCTACTTCGGCCCGCCGACCGTCGAGCTGTCATCCGATCGTCATGCGGCGCGTCTGCGCGTGCCGACCGAGCGGATCAGTAGCGGGCCGGACGTTGCCGCGACCGAGCTCACCCTGACGTTGTTCGATGGCGCGCGCGGCATGGAAACGCACGCGCGTCCGACCGCCATGATCGCCGCCGCGCCCATGACCTCCTGGTCTTCGATCCTCGCCATCCTCGGGGTCGCGCTGTTGGGTGGCCTCATCCTCAACGTCATGCCATGCGTGCTGCCGGTCCTGCTGCTGAAGCTGACGGGCGTGCTCGATCTTTCCGGCCGCGAACGGGCGCAGCTGCGCGCCGCCTTCCTGTCGACAGCGGCCGGGATCGTCGCCTCGTTCCTGGTACTGGCGGGCGGCCTCATCGCCCTCAAATCGGCGGGCGCCAGCATCGGCTGGGGCATCCAGTTCCAGCAGCCGGTCTTCCTCGCGATGATGGCGATCGTGTGCATCCTGTTCGCGGCGAACATCTGGGGCCTGTTTCAGATTCCGATGCCGGCTTTCGTCGGCCGCGCCGCCTTGGCCGGCGACGCGCGGCTCGGCAACGATCATGCCAAGTCGTTCTTCACCGGCGTGTTGGCGACTGCGCTGGCGACGCCGTGCTCCGCGCCGTTCGTCGGAACCGCGGTCGGCTTTGCGTTGGCGCGCGGCCCCGTCGAAATCCTCGCCACCTTCCTCGCGCTCGGCGTCGGGCTCGCGCTGCCCTACCTCGCGATCGCGGCTGCGCCTGGGCTGGTGGGCTTTCTGCCGCGCCCGGGCGGCTGGATGCGCTGGCTGAAAGGCCTGCTGGGATTGACGCTGGTCGGGACCGCCATTTGGCTGATGTCCATCATCGGCGCCCAGACCGGCCTCCTCAACGTGGGCGCGGCGATCAGAGGCGATTCGGATTGGGTCGTGTTCGATGAAGCCGTGATCCCGGCCTATGTCGCCAAGGACAAGCTGGTCTTCGTCGACGTCACGGCCGATTGGTGCATCACCTGCCAGGCCAACAAGAAGCTGGTGATCGATGCCGATCCGGTCGCGGGGCGCCTGAAGCAGGCCGACGTCATCGCGATGAAGGCCGACTGGACCAAGCCCGACCCCAAGATTGCCGATTTCCTCGGCCGCCACGGCCGCTACGGCATTCCCTTCAACATCGTCTACGGGCCGGGTGCGCCGGCCGGCATCGTGCTGCCCGAGCTGTTGACCGCCGAGGCCGTGACAGCAGCCTTGGAGCAGGCCGCCAAACACTGATTCCAGGGCGGAATTCCCGCAAAAAGAATGTCGTCTTATGGTGCTTGAGGGGCGCCGCATCGCGGCCTATCCTCTGCCCACACACCCACCGGGAGAAGCGGAAAGGACAAGAAAATGAGCATCAAGGTCGGGGACAAGATCCCCTCGGTTTCCTTGAAATATATGGATAAGGACGGCATGCAGACGGCGAAGACCGACGATCTCTTCAAAGGCAAGAAGGTCGTGCTGTTCGCATTGCCCGGCGCTTTCACGCCGACCTGCTCGGCCAAGCACCTGCCGGGCTTCGTGCAGCATGCCGACGCCATCAGGAAGAAGGGCGTCGACGCCATCGCCTGCCTCTCGGTCAACGACGCGTTCGTGATGGACGCCTGGGGCAAGGCCCAGAATGTCGGCGACAAGGTCATGATGCTGGCCGACGGCAATGCCGATTTCTCCAAGGCGGTCGGCCTTACCATGGACGGCACCGGCTATGGCATGGGCACCCGCGCCAGCCGCTATGCCATGATCATCGACAACGGCGTCGTCAAGGCGCTGAACGTCGAAGCGCCCGGCGCGTTCGAGGTCTCCAGCGCCGAAGCGGTGATGAAGGCGCTGTAAACAGCAGCCGTCGCGAAATCAATCGGCGGCCGCGAGGCCGCCGATTTTTCGTGTACGGATCGGGAGTCAAAAAATGAAAATGATCGTCCGCAATCCGACCCTAGGCATCTATCCGGCCAGCAGCGACTACGTGCACGCGATGGAGGTGCAGGAGCCGGCGCGCTTCCTCTACGTCGCCGGCACCATGGGGCTCGATGAGCGCGGCATCGCCGGCAAGACTCTCGCGCAGCAGCTCGATCTCATCTGGTCCAATATCCGCACCATCCTCGCCAGCGCGGAGATGAGCGTCGACAATATCGTGCGCCTGACCAGCTATCTGCGCGACCCCGCTTATGCCGAGGAGAATGCCAAGGCGCGGGTGAAGGCGCTGAACGGCAGGGTGATTCCCACGATCGGCATCGTCGCGCAGACCCTCTCGAGCGACTGGCTGGTGGAGATCGAGGTGGTTGCGGCGGCCTAGGTCCCTCTGGACCTACATGATGCTCGCGTCCTTCATCTGCCGGATCGCGAGTCTCGCCAGTTCGTCGGCGCGGTCGTTCTCGACATGGCCGGAATGGCCCTTCACCCAGTGCCAGTGCACATCGTGAGTCTCGATCGCCGCTTCCAGGCGCTGCCAGAGGTCGACGTTCTTCACCGGCTTCTTGTCGGCGGTGCGCCAGTTGCGGGCTTTCCAGCTATGGATCCAGGTGGTGATGCCCTGGCGCAGATATTCGCTGTCGGTATGGAGGTGAATCTCGCATGGGCGCTTCACCGCCTCGATCGCCATGATGGCGGCCATCAGTTCCATGCGGTTGTTGGTGGTCTGCGGCTCGCCGCCGTTCATCTCCCTCTCGACGCCGCCATAGCGCAGGATGGCGCCCCAGCCGCCCGGGCCGGGATTGCCGCTGCAGGCGCCGTCGGTGAAAATCTCGACGATCTTCTTGCCGGGTTCTTTCGCGTTCATCAGATGCCGTAGGCCGAGGCGGACTTGCATTGCTGGTGGAAGGCCAGCTTGCGGCGATATTCCAGCGGGTCCTTGGGCTGCACGAAGGCGCCCGGCGGATGGTTGAGCCAGTCATAGAGCCGCGTGAGCAGGAAGCGCAGCGCCGAGCCGCGCGCCAGGATCGGCAGCGCCGCCATCTCCGCTTCCGGAATCTTGCGGTGGGAATCATAGGCCCGCACCATCTGCCGCGCCTTGGTGACGTTGAACGACCCGTCGGTCTCGAAGCACCAGGCATTGATGCAGATCGCGAGATCGTAGGCGAGGAAATCGGTGCAGGCGAAATAGAAGTCGATCAGGCCGGACAGCTTGTCGCCGAGGAAGAACACGTTGTCGGGGAAGAGATCGGCATGGATGACTCCGACCTCCAGCCCATGCGGCCAATGCGTCTCCAGATGGCGCAGCTCTCCCGCGATCAGCTTGGCAACGCCGGCTTCCACTTCATCCGCACGCGCCTCGGTCTTACGCGCGAGGTCGCGCCAGCCGGCGAGCGACAGGTTGTTCGGCCGCTGGAGCGCGAAGTCGCGGCCCTTCACATGCAGATCCGCCAGCGCGGCGCCCAGCAACTGGCAATGCCGCTCGGTCGGGCGGCGCGGCCACATGCCTTCGAGAAAGGTGCAGATCGCGGCCGGCCGGCCGCACAATTCGCGCAGGGCGCTGCCGTCCCTGCCGTTCAGCGGCGTCGGGCAGTTGAGGCCCTTGGCCGCCAGGTGCTGCATCAGGCCGAGGAAGAACGGCAGGTCCTCTGGCCTCACGCGCTTCTCGTACAGCGTCAGGATGTAGCTGCCGCTGGCGGTGTGGAGCAGATAGTTGCTGTTCTCGACGCCCTCGGCGATGCCCTTGCAGGCCATCACCTCGCCGATCTCGTACTGCTCCACGAAGGCGCGGAGCTCGTTGTCGGGAACCTCGGTATAGACGGCCATCGGGCAAGGCGATCCGGAAGGGGTGGCGGCGAGGTGCCGGGCGCTCAACCGGTCAGGCGGTCAAAGCGCGCGGCAGCTTGAAGTGGGTGGTCTCCTCCGTGACGGAGATTTCGTCGATGTGGGTCAGGTAGTGCTGGCGGATGGCGGCGATCACTTCCTGCACCAGCACTTCGGGCGCCGAGGCACCGGCGGTGATGCCGACGGTCTTCACGCCCTCGAACCAGCCCCAGTCGATCTCCGCCGCGCGCTGCACCAGATAGGCGTGCGGGCAACCGGCCACGCGCGCCACTTCGACCAGGCGCTGCGAGTTGGAGGAATTGGGCGCACCGATCACCAGCAGCAGGTCGGATTTAGGCGCGATCACCTTGACCGCAGCCTGACGGTTGGTGGTGGCGTAGCAGATGTCTTCCTTGCGCGGCCCGTGAATCTTGGGAAAGCGCCGACGCAGCACGTCGATGATGCCGATCGTGTCGTCGATCGAGAGCGTGGTCTGCGTGATGTAGGCGAGCCGGTCGCTGGGCGGGGCGGCATCTTCGGCATCGTTCGAGGTCTCGACCAGGGTCACCGCGCCCGGCGGCAATTGCCCGATAGTGCCGATCACTTCCGGATGGCCGGCATGGCCAATCAGGATGATGTGGCGGCCGGCCGCGAAATGCACTTCGGCCTCGCGATGCACCTTGCTGACCAGAGGGCACGTGGCGTCGAGATAGAGCAGGTTGCGCCGCTCCGCATCCTCGGGCACCGACTTGGGAACGCCGTGGGCGGAGAACACGACGGGAAACCGGCCGGGAATCTCCTCCAGATCTTCCACGAACACCGCGCCCTTGCGCTCCAGCTCCTCGACCACATGCCGGTTATGGACAATCTCGTGCCGGACATAGACCGGCGCGCCATAGCGCTCCAGGGCGCGCTCGACGATCTGGATGGCACGGTCGACCCCCGCGCAGAAACCGCGCGGCGCCGCCAGTAGCAGAGTCAGGGCATCTTTGGACATGTCGTTCCAGTCCGTTTCCGGTGCTCCATTAGACCTTTTTCCGCTTCCCGGGCAACCGCCAAATCCGCATATGACGGCGTGGAATGGCGCATCCGGCTTGTGCCGGTGCGGGCCCTTCCGCTAGACTCCCCGATATATGGTCGGCGTGAGCGAATTGCGCCGTCATTGGGGATTTTCAATGGCCGAGCCCACGATCGCGCAAAGGTCGCCGTTCCGTTTTGACGTGACCCAAGGCAAGAGCTATTGGTGGTGCGCCTGCGGCCGGAGCAAGACCCAGCCGTTCTGCGATGGCTCGCACAAGGGCAGCGAATTCTCTCCCATCCAGTACGACGCGACGGAGAGCAAGGCGGTCTTCTTTTGCGGCTGCAAGCATTCCGGCGGCAGGCCATTTTGTGATGGAACCCATTCCAAACTGCCATGATGCCAACCGACTTTTTCCAGCAACGGATCCGATGATGCACCACCGAACCGATATCACCGGACGCGCGCGGCGCGCTTTCGGCATCCTGGCCGGCGCGCTGGCGCTGCTCGCGACGGCATCCTGCGCCAGCACGGAAAACATCGCGTCCTATCCGTGCCCGGTGGTCGCGCCGGTGCGCGAGCTTAGCTACATGACCAGGTTCCAGGGCGACAGCCAGGATCTGTCGGACACCTTGTTCGAGGCGAAGGTCGACCAGGTCCTGCCGGCCCTCAACTGCGTCTATGAGGAGGCTGACGACGGCAGGCGCGCGATCGTCTATGACATCCAGGTGAAATTCCTCGCCCAACGCGGGCCGAAGGAGCGCGAAGGCGCCGCCAAGTTCAACTATTTTGTGGGCATAGGCGGCCCCGGCGGCCAGATCCTCAAGCGCGAAGTGTTCGACACCGAGATCCCGTTCGAGAATAACGCGACCCAAGCCATCACCGTCGAAGAACTGCAGCCGCGCATTCCCCTGAAAGAAGGCGAGAACGGCGATTATTACCGCATCTATGTCGGTCTCATGCTGAGCGAGAAGGAACTCGCCTACAATCGCCGGAATCCGCGCTAGCGCCGGCGCTCGGCGCACCCTTCTTCTCACGGGTGATGACGGAAACAAGCGCCGCGGCCGCCGTCGCAATCCGTTACAAATTCCACCATAGCTGACATGCGCCGATTACGATCGGCACCGATATCAGGGCCTCAACGTGCGTGGAGCCGGACGGTCACACCTTGTCGGTGGGGTCCGCGGGCCAGCGACGGAGGCCGAACTGACCAGGATCGACACCGCTTCGCTTGCAGCGAGCATCCGCTCGGCCTTTGGCGCGAAGCTGGGTCGCGCGCAACGGGGCTCTGCGCCGGGCAAGTTGCAGGGCGAGGTCGCGCAATCGTCCGGCCGCCCAGGACAAGGCCAGATCGCCGCCGCCCTCCAGCGCCTGTTGCGCTGGGCGCCCGCGCTCCTGTTTGCGCTCGCGCTGCTGGTGGTTCATCAGGAACTCAAGGATCACCAGTTCGCCGATCTTTCCCAGAGCTGGCGCAGCGTGCCCTGGCAAATCTTGGGTGCGGCCGTCCTCCTGACCCTGGTGAATTATGCAGTCCTGACGGGCTATGACCTGCTGGCGCTCCGCTTCACCGGGCACAAGGGTGTCCCGCTCCGGCGTGTCCTGCTCACCTCCTTCATCAGCTTCGCGATCAGCAACAATACCGGCCATGCCTGGGCTTCCGGCGGCTCGATCCGCTACCGTTTCTACAGCGAGGTGGGCGTGCCCGGCTGGGACGTCGCCAGGATCTCCATCTTCCTGGCGCTGACCTACGTCATCGGTGTCCTGACGCTTGGCCTAATCGGCACCCTCCTGGTGCCCGGTCTCGATCAGGCGCCGTTGGCGGCCTCGCGGCTGTTTGGAATCATGCTGGGCGGCAGCATGGCCGCGCTTCTGGTCTATTGGCTCGCCGTGCTCTGCTGGCGCAGGCCGCTACGCATCCAGGGCGCTGAAATCTTTCTTCCATCCCCCTCGCTGGCGCTGGGGCAGACGGTCCTCTCCAGCCTCGACCTCGTCCTCGCTTCGCTCGTCCTCTGGGTGTTTCTCAAGGACGTTCCCGGCCTGACATTCCCGGCCTTCCTCGCGATCTATGCCATTGCCTCGCTCCTGGCGCTGATATCGCAAGTGCCCGGCGGCCTCGGCGTGTTCGAGGGAGCCTTTCTCTGGCTGGCCCAGTCCGTGACGGGCGCGCCTCCCGCCATTGCGGCGGGGCTCGTCATGTATCGCGTCGTCTACTACCTGATCCCGCTGGCCTGCGCGGGCGCGTTGCTGATCGGACACGAAATCCATGCGAACCGCGCCCGTTACGCCAAGGTCGGCCGGATCGCTTCGCGGTTCATTCCTTCGACCGTGCCGCAGGTATTCTCGCTCCTGCTCTTTCTGACCGGCGGCATGCTCCTGGTCTCAGGCGCCACGCCGGCCCTGCCGGAGAACATCAGTTGGCTGCGCGACGCGATTCCCCTGCCTGTCGTCGAATTCTCGCATTTGACCGGATCGCTGGTCGGTGTGCTGCTGCTGTTCCTGGCGCGCGCGGTCTTGCAAAGGCTCGATGCCGCCTGGTACGGCGCGCTCTCGCTCCTCGCCATCGGCATCGTTGCATCGCTGCTGAAGGGGCTGGATTGGCAGGAGGCCCTGGTCCTTGCCGCGATGTTTGCTGCCATCGCCGCGTCGAAGCGCTACTTCTATCGGCGATCCTCGCTGCTCCGGCAATCGCTCACGCCCTCCTGGCTGATGATGATCGCGGTGGTCATTATCGGCACAACCTGGCTGGGATTCTTCGCGTACAAGCACGTCGAGTACTCGAACGATCTATGGTGGCAGTTCTCCTACAAGAACGATGCGTCGCGCTTCTTGCGCTCGCTCATCGTCATCGGCGTTTCGGTCCTCGCGATGTTGATCCACCGCCTGCTGACCCTGCAGCGGCGCGCGGCGCTGTCAACCGCATCGGCGCAGGAGCTGGACGAGGCGCTGCCACTGATCCGCCAATCGGCCGACACACAGGGCTATCTGGCCCTGCTGGGCGACAAGACTTTGTTCTGGTCGGGGGATCGGCTGGCCTTCATCTCCTACGTCGCCACCAGAGGCTACTGGATCGCGCTCAGCGACCCGGTCGGCGTCGAATCAGCTTTCGAGAACCTGCTGTGGCGGTTCCGCGAGGAAGCGGACCGCTACGGCGCCAGGGTCGTGTTCTACCAGGTGACCGACCGGTACCTGCCGCTCTACCTGGATCTCGGGCTCGCCCCGCTGAAGCTGGGCGAGGAGGCGCGGGTCAGGCTGCCGGGCTTCGCGCTCGAGGGCCGGCGGCGGGAGAACCTGCGCAACGGCTACAACAGGCTCGGCAAGCAGGGCTTTTCCTTCAGGATTCTCGATCTGCCCGAAGTCGCCGCTTGCATGCCGCGCCTCAGGGAAATCTCGGACCTCTGGCTCGCGCACAAGAAGGCGCAGGAAAAGCGCTTCTCGCTGGGCTTCTTCGATGAAGCCTATGTCGAACAAACCCGAGCTGCCGTGATCATGGCGCCCGATGGTGCGATCACGGCATTCGCCAATCTGTGGGAGCTCGAGGGCAGGGAAGAGCTGTCGGTCGACCTCATGCGCTATGACCCGGCGAGCCCGCGCGGCGTCATGGATCTCCTGTTCGCGCAGTTGATGCTGTGGGGCCGGGATCATGGATATCAATGGTTCAACCTCGGCATGGCGCCTCTGTCCGGATTGGAGCGTCGTCGGCTCGCTCCTTTGTGGCACAAGATCGGAACGGCCATCTTCGATCTGGGCGAAGAGTTCTACAATTTCGAAGGCCTCTATCAATACAAAGCCAAATTCGATCCTGAGTGGCGGCCCCGGTATCTAGCCGCGCCGCCAGGTCTATCCGTCCCCTTCATTCTGTTGACCATCACGCGGCTGATCGCCGGCAGCGTCAACGGCGCACAGCACGCAATCAAAGGAGTGCGTAAGCATGGGCCAGCCGGCAGCAGACAATCCGCCCTTCATGGAACCGAATCCGGTCTCGGAGAAGGAAGTGCTCAAGCTTCTCCGGCGCCGCAAGCCGGCGTGGCACTTCGTATCCTTGGAGGGGATGACGGTCGGCGAGAGGGTGGCGGACCTGGTCGCGGGGGTCACGGGATCGTGGATCTTCATCATCCTCCAGACGGCCATTCTGATCCTGTGGATCGCGCTCAATCTGTTCAGAGGTGGCACGGCATGGGATCCCTATCCATTCATCCTGCTCAATCTGGCGCTCTCCTTTCAGGCTGCGTACGCGGCGCCGATCATCATGATGGCGCAGAACCGGCAGGCGGACATCGACCGCAAGAAGGCCGAGCAGGATCACGACGTCAACCTCAAGGCCGAACTTGAGATCGAGCTCCTTCACCAGAAGTTGGACCTGATGCGCGAGCAGGAAATCAGGCGCCTGACGGAACTGGTCGAGGAGCTGCTGAAAGCGAACAGAAAGGAAGAGCGATGAAGGTCCCCGTATTGTCTGCGATCGCGTTGCTGGCTTTTGCCGCGCCATCCTTGGCCCAGGCCAAGGAGGATACGGTCTCGTACGGTCCCTTCGGCACCGTGCACATCTACCGGCAGAGCGAGAAGCCGACCAACGTCGCGCTGTTCGTGTCGGGCGATGGCGGCTGGAACCAGGGCGTGGTCGACATGGCGCGGTCGCTGGCCGGCCTCGATACGCTGGTCGCGGGCATCGACATCACGCACTACCTCAAGCAGACCGCGGCGGCCGACGCCTCCTGCACCTACAGCGCCGCCGACCTCGAGGGCCTCAGCAAATTCCTCCAGACGAAATACGGCTACGACCACTATGCCGAGCCGGTTCTTGTCGGCTATTCGTCGGGCGCCACTCTGGCCTACGCTGCGCTCGTTCAAGGTCCGCCGAACACCTTCGCCGGCGCGCTCTCGATGGGGTTCTGCCCCGACCTGATGTCGCCGAAGCCGCTGTGCAACGGCAATGGCCTCACCCACACCGATGATCCGAAGCACAAGAGCACCTACATCTACGGCAAGACGCAATCCACCCCCGCGCCCTGGACGGCATTCCAGGGCGAGACCGACCAGGTGTGCGATCCAACGGCCACAAAGGCCTTTGTCGATGGCATCGGCAACTCCAACCTCGTGATGCTTCCCAAGGTGGGGCACGGCTTCTCGGTCGAGAAGAACTGGCTTCCGCAGTTCAAGGATTCGTTCCAGCGCATCGTGTTCCAGAAGAAGGCGGCCGATGCCGCGGATCCCAAGCCGGACTCCCTCAGCGATCTTCCCCTGATCGAAAACGGCCTGGCCGATCCCAAAGGCAAGCCGCTGGCAATCATCCTGACCGGCGATGGCGGCTGGGCCAGCATCGACCGCGACATCGGCGATGCCATGAACAAGGACGGGGTGAATGTCGTCGGGCTGAACACGCTGCAATATTTCTGGTCCGCCAAGACGCCCGATCAATCGTCGCGCGACCTCGGCCGGATCCTGCGCTGGTACGAGGATGCCTGGACGCCGTCCAGCATCATGGTGATCGGCTATTCCCTGGGTGCCGATGTCCTGCCCTTCATGGTCAACCAATTGCCGGCCGACCAGCAGAGCCGCATTGCAACGGTTGCTATGCTTGGCGCGGGTCACGAGGCGGACTTCGCGGTGCATGTGACGGATTGGCTGATATCGGAGAAGCACGACGGCAGCCTCCCCATCAAGCCGGAAGCCGATAAGATCGCCGCCGCCAACCGGCTGTGCTTCTACGGCGAGGAGGAGACCTCGGACAGTCTCTGCCCGACTCTCGATGCCGCGAAGTTCACCATCATCAAGACCAAGGGCGGTCACCATTTCGGCGGCGATTACACCGCCCTGGCTGACGACATCCTGAAGGCTGGGTCGCACTAGATTTCGCGAGCCGCGCCGTTTCCACGGGCGATTTCGATGCACAATTTGCGTCGCAATTTCGCGATATTTCGCCGCTTGACGGCAAGCCCTTTGGGAGCGATGCTCCGCGCGGTTTCGACCGATCGCGGGAGAGACCGTCCGGCGGCCAGAGTGACCGTCGGCCGGCGCCGAAGGAGCAACCGCCCCCGGAAACTCTCAGGCAAAAGGACCGCATCGGAGAAAAACTCTGGAAAGCGGGCCGCCCCACACCTGGGCAGGCTTCCACCGAAGGAGTAGAGCCAATTCCCGCAGCATCTCTTGCGGCGGAAGTCGGTAAATCTCTCAGGTCCTAAGACAGAGGGGGGTTGTGAGATCGCGGAATTCTCCGTGGTCCCGACCCGGAGGCTGTCTGTGGGCACGAGTACCAGCACCGAATCCCTGAAGCGAACCCCGCTTTACGATCTTCACATCGAACTCGGCGGCAAGATGGTGCCGTTCGCCGGCTATGACATGCCGGTGCAATATCCCATGGGCATTCTGACCGAGCATCAGCACACGCGCAGCGGCGCCGGCCTGTTCGACGTCTCGCACATGGGCCAGATCCGCCTCAGCGGCGAGAGCTTCGCGCAGGTCGCGAGCGCGCTGGAGCGGCTGTGTCCGGCCGATTTTCTCGGCCTCGCGCCCGGGCAGCAGCGCTATTCCTTCTTCACCAACAACGCGGCGGGCATTCTCGACGATCTGATGGTGACGAGGGCCGGCAAGGGCGATGACAAGGATCACCTCGTCATGGTGGTCAACGCCTCCTGCAAGGACCAGGATCTCTCGCATCTCCGGGCCAATCTCAACAATCGCTGCGAGGTCGAGCCGATGTTCGACCGCGCGCTCCTGGCGCTGCAGGGCCGGCGTGCCGCAGCCGTGATGCAGAAGATCGCGCCCGACAGCAGCACGATGAAATTCATGACTGGCCGGCCGCTCACTGTCGGCGGCATGCAGTGCTTCGTCACCCGATCCGGCTATACGGGCGAGGACGGGTTCGAGATTTCCGTGCCCGGCGGCGAAGCCGACAATCTGGCGCGCAAGCTGCTCGGCGATATGGAAGTGAAGCCGATTGGGCTCGGCGCGCGCGACTCACTGCGGCTCGAGGCCGGCCTTTGTCTCTATGGCAACGACATCACGGAAACCACGACACCGGTCGAAGCGAGCCTCACCTGGGCGATGCAGAAGCGGCGGCGCGAGCAGGGCGGCTTTCCCGGCGCCGGCATCGTGCAGCGCCAGCTCGCCGAAGGCCCGCCGCGCAAGCGCGTCGGCATATTGCCGGAGGGCAAGGCGCCTGCGCGCGCCCATACCGAGATCGCCAACGAGCATGGCGAGATCATCGGCGAAATCACCTCCGGCGGCTTCGGTCCGAGCGTGCGTGGGCCGGTCGCCATGGGCTACGTGCGCGCCGACCTCGCCAAGGTCGGCACACCGCTGCAACTGATGGTGCGAGGCAAGGCATTGCCGGCGAAGGTTGCCGCCATGCCGTTCGCACCGCATCGTTATCACCGCTGAAAAAGGGGAGAAGAGGGTCATGAGCGATATCCGCTACAGCCAGGAACATGAGTGGGTGAAACTTGATGGTGATACCGCCACCATCGGCATCACACCCTATGCGCAGGAGCAGTTGGGCGACGTGGTGTTCGTCGAATTGCCGGAGGTCGGCAAGAAGATCGAGAAGGGCAAGGAACTGGCGACGGTCGAATCGGTGAAGGCGGCCAGCGAAGTCTACGCCCCCATCTCCGGCGAAGTGATCGAGGTCAACAGCGCCTTGACCGACGCGCCCGCCACCGTCAACGAGGATGCCCTCGGTAAGGGGTGGTTCGCCAAGCTGAAGGTCGCCGACAAGGGCCAGCTCGCCAGCCTGATGGACGAAGCCGCCTACAAGAAATATGTCGAGGGATTGCACTGATGCGTTATCTGCCCCTGACCGACGACGACCGCCGCGTCATGTTGGCGAAGGTCGGCGTGCCGTCGGTCGATGCGCTCTACAGCGACGTGCCGGACAAGGCGCGGCTGAAGGCGCCGGTCGACCTGCCGCCGTTCAAGAGCGAGCTGGAGGTGGAACGCCACATGACGAAGCTGGCCGCGAAGAATCTGGGCGCCGGATCCTGCCCCAGCTTCCTCGGCGCCGGCGCCTATCGTCACCATATCCCGGCTTCGGTCGATCACCTGATCCAGCGCGGCGAGTTCTTGACGTCTTACACGCCGTACCAGCCGGAGGTGACGCAAGGCACGCTGCAATATCTGTTCGAGTTCCAGACCCAGGTCGCACTGCTGACCGGCATGGATGTCGCCAACGCCTCGATGTATGACGGTGCCACTGCGACCGGCGAGGCGGTCATGATGGCGAACCGCGTCACGCGCCGCAACCGCGCCGTGCTCTCTGGCGGGCTCCATCCGCACTATCGCGAAGTGGTCGAAACCCACGGCAAGTTCACCGGCTTCGAAGTCGTCGCCGCGCCCGCCGATGCCAAAGGCGCGGAAGGCCTGACCAAGCTGATCGATGCCAAGACATCGTGCGTCGTGGTGCAGAACCCGAGCTTCTTCGGCCATGTCCATGACCTGACCGCGCTCGCCAAAGCTTGCCACGATGCCGGCGCGCTGCTGGTGGTGGCGGTGACCGAGATCGTCTCCCTCGGCCTCGTCACGCCGCCGGGCGAGATGGGCGCGGACATCGTGACGGCGGAGGGCCAGTCGCTCGGTGTGCCGCTCAGCTTCGGCGGGCCTTATGTCGGCCTGTTCGCGACCCGCGACAAGTTCATCCGCCAGATGCCGGGACGCCTCACTGGCCAGACCATCGATGTTGACGGCAAGCGCGGCTGGGTGCTCACGCTCTCGACCCGTGAGCAGCATATTCGCCGCGAAAAGGCGACCAGCAACATCTGTACCAATTCCGGCCTGTGCGCCCTCGCTTTCAACATCCACCTGACCTTGCTGGGCGAGGCGGGCCTCATCAAGCTGGCCGAGCTCAACCATGCCACTGCGTCACGCCTCGCCGATCGCCTTGGCGCAATTCCCGGCGTGACGCTCCTTAACGAAACTTTGTTCAACGAATTCACCCTGGCACTGCCGAAGCCTGCCGCGGAGGTGGTGGAGGCGCTCGCCAAGCGGCGCGTATTGGGCGGCGTGCCGGCCTCGCGGCTCTATCCGGGCGATGCTTCGCTCAAGAACCTGCTGCTGGTCGCGGCGACCGAGACCGTGAGTGATGAAGACATGGCGGCCTATGAAGCTGCCCTCAAAGAGGTGCTGGCATGAGCGCGCCGACGCAGATACCGAATGCGCCGGTGGTGCGCACGATCTCCGGCAACAAGGGCCTGCAGATCGAGGAGCCCTTGATCTTCGAGCAGGGCATGAAGGGCCGCAGCGGCGTCGACCTGCCCGCGATCCCGCAGCACAAGGACCGCCTCGGCGCCCTCAAGCGCAAGAGCGGTATCGGGCTGCCGGGCCTCTCCGAGCCGCAGGTGGTGCGGCACTACACCAAGCTCAGCCAGAAGAACTACGCCATCGACATGGGCGTCTATCCGCTCGGCTCCTGCACCATGAAGCACAATCCGCGCCTCAACGAGAAGGTCGCGCGGCTGCCGGGCATCGGCGATCTGCATCCGATGCAGCCGGTCTCCACCGTGCAGGGCGCGCTCGAGCTGATCGACCAGCTCGCGCACTGGCTGAAGACCCTGACCAACATGCCGGCGGTGGCGATGTCGCCGGCTGCCGGAGCCCATGGCGAATTGTGCGGCATCATGACCATCCGCGCTGCGCTGCTGGCCAAGGGCGATGCGCGCAAGCGCATCCTGGTGCCGGAATCCGCGCATGGGACGAATCCCGCGACCGCGGCGGCCTGTGGCTACGAGGTCGATCCCGTCCCCGCCGACGATCGCGGTCGCGTCGATCTCGCCGCCTTCAAGGAAAAGCTCGGCCCCGACGTCGCCGGCACCATGATCACCAACCCCAACACCTGCGGCCTGTTCGAGAACGACATCATCGACATCGCCGACGCGATCCACGGCGCCGGCGGCTACTTCTATTGCGACGGCGCCAACTTCAACGCCATCGTCGGCCGCGTGCGGCCGGGCGATCTCGGAATCGATGCCATGCACATCAACCTGCACAAGACCTTCTCGACGCCCCATGGCGGCGGTGGGCCGGGCTCCGGCCCTGTTGTGCTGTCGGCTGCGCTCGCACCCTATGCGCCGGTGCCGTACGTCGTGCACGGCGCCAACGGCTTCGAGCTGGTGGAGCAGGGTGACAAGGCGTTCGGGCGCCTCAAGGGCTTCCACGGCCAGATGGGCATGTTCGTCCGCGCCTTGAGCTACATGCTCAGCCACGGCTCGGACGGCTTGCGTCACGTCTCGGGCGATGCTGTGCTCAATGCCAACTACATCCTCGCCGGCCTCCGGGACGAGATGACGCCGGCCTTCCCCGGTACCTGCATGCACGAGGCCCTGTTCAACGACGAGTTCCTGGACGGCACCGACGTCTCCACCCTCGATTTCGCCAAGGCGATGATCGACGAGGGCTACCACCCGATGACCATGTATTTCCCGCTGGTGGTCCATGGCGCGCTGCTGATGGAGCCGACCGAGACCGAGAGCAAGGACGGCCTCGACCGCTACATCGACGTGGTGAAAGGCCTCGCCAAGCGCGCCAAGGCCGGTGACGCCGCCTATTTCCACGGCGCCCCCTACCACACCCCGCGCCGCCGCCTCGACGAGACGCTCGCCGCCCGCCAGCCCGTGCTGCGCTGGAAGCCGGAAGCGCCGAAGAAGGCGGCGGAGTAGGGTCCTGATGAAGCGCGATGCCAAGACCGCCCTGCTGCTGATCGACATTCAGCAGGGCATGTTCGGCCCGGACGAGATCTGCCACGCGCCGGAGCGGATGCTGGTTAACGCCTCGGGACTCCTTGCCCGCGCGCGGGCGGCAGGGCTTCCGGTGTTCCACGTCCAGCATTGCGAAGAAGCGGGTTCGCTGGCGCACAAGAGCGCAGGCTGGCAGATCCACCACCAGGTGGCGCCGCAGGCCGGCGAGCCGGTCACCGAGAAATGGGCCTGCAGTTCGTTCTACAACACCGAGCTGGATTCGCGTCTGCGCGTCGCGGGGGTCGACCACCTGGTGATCGCCGGCCTGCAGACCGAGTTCTGCATCGACACCGCCTGCCGGGTGGCGCAGAGCCTGGGCTATGCCGTGACGCTGGCCAGCGATGCACACTCGACATTCGACAATCCGGTGCTGGACGCGCGCAAGATCATCGAGCATCACAACCGCATCCTGTCCGGCATCGTTCAGAGCGTCGCGCCGGCGGCGGAAATCGCCTTTTAGCTTGGCCAACAAAAAAGCCCGGGAGCGATCCCGGGCTTTGTATCTCGAAGAACACCGCCGCTCAGTGCAGTTTCTTCTCCACTTCGGCGATCGCCTGGTCGATGAGGGTGCCGCCGCGGGCGCCGTCGATCTGGCCGCGGATGACCTCGGCCGCCGCCGCGGTCGCGACGTCGACCGCCTCGCGCCGCACTTCGGCGAGCGCCTGGGCTTCGGCCTGGGCGATCTTTTCCAGCGAGGCCTTCTCGCGCCGCGCCAGGTTCTCTTCCAGCTTCTTGCCGGCGTCCTTGATCTGGCGCTGTGCCAGTCCCTTGGCGTTGGAGATGATCTCCTCTGCCTCGCGCATGGCGTCGCGCTGCTTGCGCTGGTATTCGGCGAGCAGGGCCTGCGCCTCGTCCTTCAGCTTCTGCGCCTCGTCGAGGTCCGACTTGATCTTGAGGGACCGGCGATCGAGCATCTGCGCCAGCGCCTTCCAGATCTTCGGACCCGCCAATGCGACGAAGATGAAAAAGGCGAGGTAGACCCAGGTATGCGGGTTCTCGAGAATTGCGTGCCAGCCACTCTCTTCGGTCATCGGGCACGCTCCTTCATCACGCCGTCGACGGCGTGAACGACGGCATTGGGATCAACCGGCGCGCCGGTGATCTTGTTGGCCATCAACGCCGCCACTTCGCCGGCAATGCCGCGCACATCGGCCAGCGCCCGTATCTTGGCCGCCCGGATGCTGGCCTCGGCCGCAGCGGTCTGATCGGCCATCTTCTTGGCGAACTCGGTCTCGCGCACCGCGGTTTCGGCGGCGATGTCCGAAGCCGCCTTGGCGAGCGCCGCCTGGGCCTGCGCCCTCGCGTCGGCGATCGCCTTCTGATAGGCGGCCAGCACCTGGGCCGCCTCTTCCTTCAAGGCCTCGGCGCGCTGCAGGTTGCCGTCGATCCGGTCCTCCCGCTGGCTGAGGATGCCGGTGATGCGCGGCAGGATCAGCTTTGACATCAGCAGATAGAGCACCAGGAACGTGATTACGAGCCACACGATTTGTGGCGCGAAATAAGTCGGATCGAACTGCGGCATCACACGGTCTCCGCGGCCGCGCTCAAGGTCCGGCAATCGGACCCAGCGGGCGGCCGCTCACAAAAGCGCGCTTAGACGAACAGAATGATCATCGCCACGACGAAGGCGAAGAGGCCCGTCGCTTCGACCAGCGCGAAGGTCATCATCATCCGGCCGAACCACTTTTCCGCCGCGGCCGGATTGCGGACCGCCGCGTTCAGGTAGTTGCCGAACAGGACGCCCAGACCCGCGCCCGCGCCACCGAGGGCGATCACGGCGAGACCCGCGCCGATATACCGTGCTGCTTCGACTTCCATTTTACTTTCCCTTCTTAGGCTAGTGGGTTGCGTTGTTGTCGCGATGAGATCGGCTGCACGCTCAGTGCAGGTGGATCGCGTCGTGGAGATAGATGCAGGTGAGGATGGTGAACACGTAGGCCTGCAGGCAGGCGATCAGCAGCTCCAGGCCGAACAGCATCGTCACGACGCCGACCGGCAGCCAGCCCGCCCAGATGCCGAGCGCGAACGCGAAGCTGCCGATCACCGCCAGCATCACGTGGCCTGCCACCATGTTGGCGAACAGTCGGACCGACAGGCTCATCGGCCGGATGAAATAGGAGATGATCTCGATCGGGATCATCAGGGGCATCAGCCACATCGGCGCGCCCTGAGGCATGAAGTAGGTGAAGAAACGAAAACCGTGCCGGACGATGCCGACGATCGTCACCATGACGAACACGAAGATCGCCATCGCGGCGGTGACGATGATGTGGCTGGTGACCGTGAAGGCGCCAGGCAGCAAGCCGAGTACATTGCAGAACAGGACGAACATGAACAAAGAGAACACGAAGGGAAAGAATTGACGCCCTTCGTTGCCGACATTGTCCTTCAGCATGTTCGAGACGAAGTCGTACATCCCTTCGCATAGCGACTGCCAGCGCCCGGGGACGATCGCCTGCCGGCGGGTGCCCAGCAGCATGAAGGCTGTGATCGCGGCGACCGCGATGACCATCCAGAGCGCCGAATTGGTGAAGGAAACGTCGAGCCCGCCGATTTGGATCGGGCCGCCCAGCGGATGAATTTGGAATTGTGCGAGCGGCGAATGCGCTTCAGCCACGATCTACCCCGTCCTTGTATCGGACCCTTCGCTGGGTCCTTGTCAGTCCCGTTTATCCATGCGCCGCTGGACGTCCTTGGACAATCGCACGACGTTGAAAACCCCGGCCACCAGTCCCAGGAACATGAAGGCGATCATGAACCAGGGCTTCGTGCCCATCTGCTTGTCGATCAACCATCCCAAACCGAGGCCGGCGCAGATGCCAACAACCAGCTCGATGCTCATCCGGTAGCCGACGCCGGCAAGGGAGTCGTTATAGGAGCCGTTCTTCGAACCCTGGTCCCCGCGCCCTTCGATCCGGTCCCGCGCCGCCTTCAGCTTCGCGTCGAACTGGTCGAGATCGCGCGGGTCTCTCTCGGTCATTCCTGGGTCCTTGAGAAGACGCCCCCGTCACACCTCCACGCCGCCGCCGATCACCGACCGGCGCACGCGCGGCGGAACATAAGGACGCACCCGGACCCTGTCAAGGCGATTCGGCCGCGGTCAAGGTATTGAAACAGCGGGCAGATTTCCGCTTTTGGCAGCGCTTGCGCAAGCTGTCGCAAAACGCGTTAAGCTTTGCTTTTGGCGCCTTTCTTGATCGCGCGCAGACAGAGCTGGTCATAGGCGATGGTGGCGGCGGCGATCGCGGTGATCTCCGCCTGGTCATAGGCCGGCGCCACCTCCACCACATCCATGCCGACGATGTTGAGGCTCCCGAGCCCGCGCAGGATGGCGAAGGCCTGCGCGGTGGAGAGGCCGCCGGCTACCGGCGTGCCTGTGCCAGGCGCGAAAGCGGGGTCCAGGCAGTCTATGTCGAAGGTCAAATAGGCGGGATGCCGGCCGACGATCTTCTTGATCCTGTCCAGCGCCGCCGCCGGCCCTTTCTCATGCACTTCCGGCGCGCCGATGATGGTGAGGCCCATCTTGTCGTCGACCCAGGTGCGGATGCCGGTCTGCACCGACTTCTCCGGCACGATCAGCCCTTCCTTCACCGCGCGATAGAACATGGTGCCGTGATTGAGCTCGACCTGCTTGCCCTCGACCTCCGGCCAGGTGTCCGGATGCGCGTCGAAATGCACTAGCGCCAGCGGGCCGTATTTCGCGGCATGCGCCTTCAGCAGCGGATAGGTGATGAAATGGTCGCCCCCCAAGGTCGTCAGGAAAACGTCGTGCTTGATGATCTCGGCGGCCGTGCGCTCGATCGCGCCCGGAATGGTGTGGGGGACGGCGTGGTCGAAATAGACATCGCCGTAATCGACCGCCTTCACATGATCGAGCGGGTTGAAACCGTGCGGGAAGCTCTTCAACTCGCACAGCTGAGCCGAGCCCTGGCGGACGCCTTGCGGACCGAACCGGGCGCCGGGGCGGAACGTCGTGGCGGTATCATATGGCACGCCCAGGAATACGTGGTCCGCCTGCCGCACATCGGTCGAATAGGGCACGCGCAAGAACGATCCGATATTGGAATAGGTCTGCTGCGCGATCAGGAGGCCGCCGACCGGCTGGGCCGGCTTGGGCGCCGGCGTGGTCCCCTGGCGCATGATTTTCTTCTTGGCCATGTGCGCGTCTCGATCCCCGACGTTGCTACCAGTGTGACGCTAGGCAACGTGCGGTGCGCTGGCAAGCTGTTAGCGATGACAGCGGGTGACCCAAATGGGCCGGTCGTCGATTTTTGCCCGAGCATGCGCGGACGCGTCGATGATCGTCGGAGAGTATGTCCCCGATCTACTCCGTGCCAGACCAGAAGTCCTGCGCGGCGCCTCTATCTGTCAGCGCAGTAGAGCAGCGCCAGCGTCCGCGCTTTCCCGTATGTGCGCAAAGTTGCGCGGGTTTTCGGTGAAGTAATGGGTCGCTCTCAAATATGCCTCGATCGCATTCCGGTCGACCTCGTCGCCCGGCGCTGGAACCGGTGAACGCAATTGCGCATCCTCGCCTGCCAGCCAGGACAGGATTTTGCTTGGCGGCCCCGACATGTTGATCCACATGGCGATAAAGAGCTGCGCGATCGGTAGAATCGTCCGGCGGGCATTCTTTGCCGTCGCCACGCACTTATCCAGCCCCGCATAGACGTCGGACAGGATTGCGTCGTCCATGGCGTCGACACGCGCGGAATGCGCTCGCAGCGCAGCGTTGATCTGGTTCGTTTCAGCCGCGGTCAGTGGATTCCGCACAAGGTGGACAGAGAGCCGCCTCGCGTAATCGTTTATGAGGGCTTCCGACACGCCATCGGCGGACAAGACTTCATGGAAGGTTCTCTGAACAACCGGCTGCTTGCCGGCCAGATCGCCTTGCATGAAACCGAAGCTTGCTCCGCTCTTTCCTTTGGCGGCGAAGAACAATCTGTACGGAGTTTCGTCGCCGATCTCATGGACCTGAAGCGCGCGTCGCAGAGCCGGCTTGAGGTTCTCTTCAGGCATGGCCGATCCCCTTCTGAAACGACAAGAGATTCTGCAGGAGTGACGCCATTGTTCGACGTCCGTCCGACCGACTCAATTGCGCTAAAAAGACCTTGGTATTGTCCGCTCTTTCGGAGAAAAAGTCAATGAACGGTCTACAAATGGTTGTGCAGAAAGGTCGATCTGCATTGCCGCGCAGGCGGATGACAAAGCGGAACGGAAGAGTGGCGCTACTGCGCCGCCTTCAGCTCGTGCGCGTCCTGCAGGTCCACGGAGACAAGTTGCGACACGCCGCGTTCCGACATGGTGACGCCGAACAGGCGGTCCATGCGAGCCATGGTGAGGCGGTGGTGGGTGATGACGAGGAAGCGGGTGTTGCCGGCCCGGCCGAGCTCGTCGACCAGGTTGCAGAAGCGCTCGACGTTGGCGTCATCCAGCGGTGCGTCGACCTCGTCCAGCACGCAGATCGGGGCGGGGTTCACCAGGAACACGGCGAACAGCAAGGCGAGGGCGGTCAAGGCCTGCTCGCCGCCTGAGAGCAGCGACATGACCTGAAGCTTCTTGCCCGGCGGGCTCGCCAGGATCTCGAGGCCGGCTTCCAGCGGATCTTCCGCTTCGGTCAGCGTCAGATGCGCGCGGCCGCCGCCGAACAGGCGGGTGAACAATTTCTCGAAATGGCCGTTGACCAGCTCGAACGCCGCCAGCAGGCGCTCGCGGCCTTCGCGGTTGAGGCTGTTGATGCCCTGGCGCAGGCGCGCGATAGCGTTGACCAGGTCGGAGCGCTCGGTCTGCATGCCGGCCAACTGCTGGTCGAGCTCGTTGGATTCGACCTCGGCGCGCAGATTGACCGGGCCGATATTCTCCCGCTCGCGCAGCAGGCGCTGAAGCTTCTGGTCCACCATGTTGCGGTCCGGCAGCGGCTCGCTGGGGTCGAGCTCCGCCAGCGGCAACACGTCCGCCGGCGTGCATTCCAGCCGCTCGCGGATGCGCTCGGTCAGCGACTGCTCGGCCTCGCGCGCCTGCTCGACCGCGGATTCGGATCGCACCTTGTTCTCGCGCATCTCGGCGAGGCGGTGCTCCTCATGCTTCAGCGCACGGTCGGCTTCGGTGAGGGCGTTTTCGGCCGTCGCCAGCTCGTCGGCCCGGTCGCGGCGCGCCTGTTCCGCGTTGGACAGCAGGCTCAAGAGGTCGTTGCGCTGCCGAGCCAGCTGCTCGGGGAGCGCGGCAAGGCGTGCAATCTCCGCTTCCATCGCCTCGCGGCGCTGGTTGAGCGCTTCCAGATGCCGCGCTGCTGCCTCGGCGCGCTGGGTCCAGGAATTGTACTCGCGCTCGATCTGGTCCAGGCGCTGCTGGCGCTGCTGGGCCTCGCGCCGCAGGCGGTCGTCGGTGGAGCGGCACTCGATCAGCCTACCGCGCCGGTCGGTCAGGATCGGCTTCAATTCGACGATGCGCGCCCGCGCTTCGCCGAGATCGGGAAGCTCGGCGATCTCGGTGTCGGTCGCAGCAAGCTGCTGGTCCGCTTCGGCGGTATCGGTCTCGAGCGTGCTCAGCGATTGCAGCAGGCCGGTCAGCTTGGCATTGACCTGGCTCAGCGCCTGCTCGGCCTGGGTCAGGCGCTCCTGCGCGTTGCGCGCACTGTTATACGCGTTCTGCAACTCCTGGCGCCGGGCCTGCTCTTCGCTCGACGTCTGCGACAGAGCGGCCTTCGCCAGGTCGTATTCGGCATGGGCGCGCGACAGATTGGCGGCGATGCCCTCCATGTCCGCATTCAGGTCCTTGAGCCGGTTGCGCTGCTGCAGCCGCTGCACCTCGGCGGTGGGCGAGCCGGCCTGGATGGTGTAGCCGTCCCAGCGCCACATCGAGCCGTCGCGGCCGACCAGGCGCTGGCCCTGCACCAACTGGCCCGAAAGGGCGCGGCAACCGGCCTCGTTGTCCATGACGCCGACCTGCGCCAGACGGCGCAGCAGAGCAGCGCTGCCGGTCACGAATTCGGAGAGCGGGCGCGCGCCGACCGGCAAGGCGGGCGCGGTCGGATCGGCGCCGAGCTCGCGCCAATGCAGCGGCGCGCCGCTATCGGCCGAAGCCTGCAGATCATCGCCCAAGGCCGTGCCGAGCGCGGCCTCATAACCAGGCGTGACGGAAAGGGCGTCGATCAAAGGCGGCCAGATCTGCTGGTCGCTGTCCTGGAACAAGGCGGAGAGGGCGTCGATCTCGGCCTTCAGCGAGGTATGCGCAGCCTGGGCGGCAGTCAGCTTTTCGCGCGCGACGCCTTCCGTCTCGGCTGCCCCGGCGCGCGCGCTCTCGGCCGCGCTCATTGCGCCTTGCGCCGCTTCCAGCGCCTGCTCGGCTTCGCCGGCAGCGCTGCGGGCCGCGTTCAACGATTCATCGGCTGCGATCTCGGCCTGTAAGCGGTCGCGCTCGGCGGCGGCTTCGGCAGTGCGCTGGCGCAGGCGCTCGAGCCGCGCGGCCAGCTCATCGCGCCGGCGCGACAAGGCCGATTGCCGCGCTTCGCCGGCAGCGACGTTCTGGGTCAGGTTGGCGAGCTCGGTCTCGGTCTCATCGACATCGGCGGCGGCCAGCACGACGGCGCGCGCGGCCTCTTCCGCGATGGCAGATTCGCGCGCGGCGATATCCGCCAGCTCGCGACCTTCGTTGGTGAGGCCGGCCTGCGCCTCGGCCGCGTCGGCAGCGAGGGCTGTCTCGCGCGCGGTATCGGCGGCGATGTCGGAAAGCTGACGGTCGGCGGCTTCGCGCTGCTGCGCCACCCGTGCTTCTTCCTGGTCGAGCTGGGCGCGCGCGATGGTGAGGCGCTGCAACTCGGCGGCTGCTTCCGCTTCCGCCTGGCGCAGGCCAGGCAGGATGGCGGCCGCTTCGCCTTGCCGGGTCGCGGCGACGGCGGCGGAGGAAGTGAGCGAGACGACCAGGCCCTCGGACGCGGTCAGCGCTTCCTCGGCCGATTTCAGGCGCTGCTCGGCATCGGTCCACAGCAGGTGGAACAGGATCGCTTCCTGCCGGCGGATATGGTCCTGCAAATTGCGATAGCGCGATGCCTGGCGGGCCTGCTTCTTGAGGACCGCGAGCTGGCTTTCCAGCGTGACGATGACGTCGTCGAGGCGCGCAAGGTTGGCTTCCGCCGCCTTCAACCGCAGCTCGGCCTCGTGCCGGCGCGAATGAAGGCCGGTGATGCCGGCCGCTTCCTCGAGCAGCGCGCGGCGGTCGGTCGGCTTGGCGGCGATGATGGCGCCGATGCGGCCCTGGCTCACCAGCGCGGTGGAATGCGCGCCGGTCGCAGCGTCGGCGAACAGCAGCTGCACATCCTTGGCGCGGGTCTCCATGCCGTTCACGCGATAGGCGGAGCCCTCGCCGCGCTCGATCTTGCGCGAGATCGAAAGCTCGTCGTACTCGTTGAAATGCGCCGGCACCTTGCGGTCGGCATTGTCGAGGAAAAGCTGGACCTCGGCGACGTTGCGTGCGGGGCGGTTGGAGGTGCCGGCGAAGATGACATCGTCCATCTCGCTGCCGCGCATGCGCTTGGCGGAGGTCTCGCCCATCACCCAGCGCAGCGCCTCGACCAGGTTCGACTTGCCGCAGCCGTTGGGGCCGACGATGCCCGTCATGCCGGGCTCGATCATCAGATCGGTCTGATCGACGAACGACTTGAAGCCGGTGAGGCGGAGTTTGGTGAACTGAACCAAGGCGCTTTCTATCCCCCCAGATAGATCTTACTTCGCGGCGGCCAGCGCCGCCTCGATAGTCGCTTTGAACGGCGCGTAGTCCGATACGCCGGCCAGCTTGCGGTCATTGATGAAAAAGGTCGGCGTCGCATCGACCTTATAGGTGTCGGCGCCCTCTTTCTGCATCGCCAGGATCTTCGCGTTGCGGGCCTTGTCCTTGATGCAGGCGTCGAACGCAGCCTGGTCCATCCCGACGCCCTTGGCGATCTCCGCGATCTTGGTGGCGCCGTTCTCCACGTGCCAGGTCTCCTGCTGCTTGAACAGGGTGTCGACCATCGCGAAGTAGGCGAGATCGTTGACACAGCGGGTCAGCGCGGCGGCCGCGAACGAGACGCCGTCCAGCGGGAAGTCGCGGAACACCAGCCGCGCCTTGCCGGTATCGATATAGTCCTTCTTGAGCTGCGGAAGGATGTCCTCGTGGAAGTGCTTGCAGTGCGGGCAGCCGAGCGAGAAATACTCGACGATGGTGACCGGCGCGTCGGCATTGCCGATGAACTTGTCGTCCGGCGTGACGGCCGGCACGGCCGCGGCCTTTTCGCTGGCGTCGGTGGCGGCGTCAGCCGTCGGGGCGGCGCCGATGTCCTTGCTCGACATCTGGTACCAAACGCCAAATCCGACGGCGACCAGGACCAGAACCACCAAGCCGACCAATACGCTCTTGTTCATCAATCCACTCCTGCGAGGCTTCAATCCAAGCCCCTGATGGTTCGGGGTTTTGGCAGGATTCATGGGGCTTCGCAAGCCTGCGGCCGGCAGCGACAACCATGATCTTGTGACAGCTCTGTGAATCCGCCGAGTCGCGCGGAATCAGCGCTCGCGCGTCGCCTTGTCGCGGCGGCGGATCGCGGTCCCGAGTCGCGACAAAGAGGCGCGGATTTCGGGGTCGGCGACCGGCGCGACCGTGGCCGAGACATCGTTCTGTTCCAGGCGGGTCAAGGGCGGCGGCGGCACGGCGACGTTGCGGCCTGAGACCGCGCCCTGCTCGATCTTCAGCCGCGCCACCGCGCGATAGCCGAAATGACCGTTGATGCGCTCCAGCACGCTGGGCGCGAGATGCTGCAGTTCCAGCGCCGCCGACCCGCCGCAGCGCACGGTCAGCGTCCCGTCGTCACGCTTGCCACGTGGGAAGCTGAGCTTGATCGGCAGGCTGGAGGCGGCAAGGGACGCCCCCGCGATCTCCGCCCAATGGGTGAAGAGGCCGGCTTCCGCATAGCCGCGCGATCCCAGCGCCGCCTTGGCGATGGCCGGCACCTCGACCGACAGCGCGACCATGTAATTGCGGCGCGGCTTCGGTTCCGGCTTGGCGGGCTCTGGAGGAGTGGGCTTTTTGGTCATGGGTCTTGAGTCTATGGTGGCGGCGCCATGAAATCCACGGATCAAAGCCCAAAGCGCATGGCGCGCGCATTGCTGGACTGGTACGACCGGCATCGCCGCAGCCTGCCGTGGCGGGCGAAGCCGGGCATCACGGCCGATCCGTACCATGTCTGGCTCAGCGAGATCATGCTGCAGCAGACGACGGTGCCGGCGGTCAAACCCTATTACGAGACGTTCCTGCGGCGCTGGCCAACGGTCGAAAACCTGGCCGCCGCCGACGTCCACGACGTGATGGCAGCCTGGGCGGGGCTCGGTTATTACGCCCGCGCCCGCAATCTGCATAAATGCGCCGCGATCGTGACGGAACGGCACGGCGGCCGCTTCCCCGATACGGAAGACGTCTTACGCGAATTGCCAGGCATCGGGCGCTACACGGCAGGGGCCATCGCCGCCATCGCCTTCGGCCGCCCGGCCACCATCGTCGATGGCAATGTCGAGCGGGTGGTGAGCCGCTTGTTCCGGGTCCAGACCCCGCTGCCCAAGGCCAAGCCGGAACTGTGGGCCTTGGCGGAGCAATTGACGCCGAAGGAGCGCCCGGGCGACTACGCCCAGGCCATCATGGATCTCGGCGCCACCATCTGCACGCCGCAGAAGCCGGCCTGCTCGCTCTGCCCGTGGCGCGCGGAGTGCAAGGCGTTCGCCGCCGGCGACCAGGACACCTATCCGCGCAAGGCGCCCAAGGCCGAGCGGCCGCAGCGCTACGGCGCCGCTTTCTGGATCATGAACGACAGGGGCGAAGTGGCGCTGCGCAGGCGGCCGCCGAGCGGCCTGCTGGGCGGGATGCTGGAGCCGCCCGGCACCGAGTGGGGCGACAAGGCGCCGGTCAAGGCGGCTGCGTCACGCAAGGCGCCGCTTTCCGCCGAGTGGCGCTGGTCGGACGGGGTGGTGCGGCACGTCTTCACGCATTTCGCGTTGGAGCTGCAGGTTGCCGTCGCGACGGTCAAGGGGCGGCCGCTGAAGGACGTACAGTGGGTACCGATCGACCAGCTCGGCACCGTCGCCTTGCCCAGCCTGATGCGCAAGGTGGCGAAGCTGGCGCTCAGCCAAGCGGCGCAGAAGCGGGCGGCGCAGTAGTCCGCACCACGATTGCCCCATACTCTTCCGTCACCCCGGCCGCAGAGCCGGGGTGACGAATTGAGAGGTGGCGGGGGCGCAGCGCTCTTATTGAGCGATGCCTAGCAGCTTCTCCGCTTCGGCGAGCTTGGCCATGCTTTCGGCGTGCTTGCCGGCATCGTGGAGCGCTTGGCCTTCGTCGCGCAGAGCCTTGGCCTGGGCCTGCACCTCGGCGCTGACGGCCGGGTTGGCGGCCAGGGCCGCGTCGATCTTCGCCACATGGGTCGGGCAGGAATTCGCGAACGCCGCGCCGCTCATGAACGCGGTCAAGGCAAGGGCTGCCAGCAGCTTTTTCATGGGGGATCTCCCGGTTTGAAGGGCGACGCGCCATGCAACCACCGGAGTTGCGGATGCGCCAATGACAAGCCGCGGACAGCGGACACGAATGCGTGAGGGATGCGCAACGCCTCACGCTCCCCTAACCGTCACCCCGGACAAGCCACGAAGTGGCGCGATCCGGGGTCCATGGATGGGCTTGCGCCAAGCGGAGAAGTGGACCCCGGATCAAGTCCGGGGTGACGTCAAAAGAAAATGGATACGGGGGTGCGGCGAAAAGCGGGTGGCGCGACGCTGCGTCGGGAAGCGTCGCGCCCACACGGTGTCCCCCGCCCTCGTTAATTCAATTGAGCTCCGCCCGCACCTGCGCGCGCAGGGTGTCGATCGAGACCAGCTGGCCGTCGACCTTGTAGCACCAGAAGGCCCAGCCGTTGCAGGCCGGTGCGCCTTGCACCGCGGCGCCGACCTGGTGGATGGAGCCGCGGTGGTCGGCGGAGATGAGGGTGCCGTCGGCCCGCACCTTGGCGGTCCAGCGGCCGTTGAACGAATGCAGCACGGCGCCCGGCTCCAGCAGCCCGCGTTCCACCAGCCAGCCGAAGGGAATCCGCGGCTCCTCGCGCTTCGAGGGGGTGATCAATAAATCGCGCTCGGCCACCGCTTGGACGGCGGCGATTCGCTTCCGCGCCAGGTCGATATAGGCGGGATCTCGCTCGATCCCGATCCAGCGGCGGCCGAGACGCTTGGCGACCGCGCCTGTGGTGCCCGACCCGAAGAACGGGTCCAGCACCACATCCCCTGGCTTGGTCGCCGCAAGAATGACGCGGTGGAGCAGGGCTTCCGGCTTCTGCGTCGGGTGGCCCTTGCGGCCGGCCCCGTCCTTCAGCCGCTCCCCGCCGGAGCAGATCGGCAGCAGCCAGTCGCTGCGCATCTGCAGGTTCTCGTTCAGGGCCTTCATGGCCTCGTAGTTGAAGGAATGGCGGCTGTCCTTCGACTTCGAGCACCAGATCATGGTCTCGTGCGCGTTGGTGAAGCGGCGGCCGCGGAAGTTCGGCATCGGGTTGGTCTTGCGCCAGATGACGTCGTTCAGCATCCAGAAGCCGATATCCTGCAGCTTGGTCCCGACGCGGAAGATGTTGTGGTAGGAGCCGATGACCCAGATCGTGCCGTCATCCTTGAGGATGCGGCGCGCCGCTTTCAACCAGGCTTCGGTGAAGCGGTCGTAGGTCGCGAAGTCCGCGAACTTGTCCCACTCGTCGTCGACCGCATCGACCTTGGTGTTGTTCGGCCGGTGCAGCTCGCCCTCGAGTTGAAGATTGTAGGGCGGGTCGGCGAAGATCATGTCGACCGACGCCTCCGGCAGCATGTTCATGGCCGCGATGCAATCGCCGCTCATGATGGTGTCGAAGGGCAGCACGCGCAGCCCCCCGTTTGGCTTTGGCGCCACCCCTGGCTTTCCCATTGACTTGCTCATCCCCCGTTTCATGGCGCCGATCCTGAGTCGGCGGAGTCACGGTGTCAATGGGAAAAGTGATATGAGTCAGTCGATTAGAGAGAGTTGCTCATAAACAGGCTTAAAAGACACGCGGTGATGAGGGGTCAATCCATGGGCCTCGATCGCCGCCCGATGCTCCGCTGTGCCATAGCCGACATTGTGCTCCCAACCATATATTGGGTGGTCGAGGTGCAGCTCCCTCATCATCTTGTCGCGCGCGACTTTCGCGAGAATCGAGGCGGCCGCGATCGAGTACGACAAATGATCGCCTTCAACGACCGTGGTCTCCTCGCAGGGCAGCCCCGGCTTCATGTTGCCGTCGATGATGGCGTGCACCGGTTCCACCGGTAGCGCGCTGAAAGCACGCCTCATGGCCATGAAGGTGGCGCGCAGGATGTTGAAGCGGTCGATCTCCTCGACGCTCGCCTCGCCCAGCGCATAGATCACCTTCGCCCGCAGCTTGATGGCGACCGCCTCGCGCACCTCGGCGCTGAGGCGCTTGGAATCATCGAGCGCGCCCAAGAGCCGCGTCGAGAGGCCGGTGAGCGGCAGGATCGCCGCGCAGGCCACCACCGGCCCCGCCAACGGCCCGCGCCCCGCCTCATCGACGCCGCAGATCACGGCGCCCGACTTGCGACCCAGCGAGATCTCGTAGCGGAAGGTGGGCATGGGGGCGGTATAGCAGAGGCGGCGGAGTCGGGGGAGGGGCACGACAGAGGCCGGGTGAATTTCCCGGCGTTGCGCTAGACTATTCCCACATGGGGAGGTCATCCCGTGGGGCAGGAACAGCGGAGATTGGCGGCAATCCTGGCGGCCGACGTCGCCGGCTATTCGCGGCTGATGGGGGCGGATGAAGCCAGCACGCTGGCGCTGATGCGGCGGCTGCGCGCGGAGGTGATAGACCCCCGCATCGCACAGTTCCGCGGGCGCGTCGTCGGCTCCGCCGGCGACAGCCTGCTGGTCGAGTTCGCGAGCGCGCTCAACGCCGTGCAATGCGCGGTGGAGACGCAGGACGCCCTGGCCGGAGAAAACGGCAAGCTGCCCGACGATCGGCGCATGGTGTTCCGGATGGGCGTCAACCTCGGCGACGTGATCGCGGAGGACGGCACCATCCACGGCGACGGGGTGAACGTAGCGGCGCGCCTGGAAAAGCTGGCGGAGCCGGGAACCGTCTGCATCGCCCGCAATGTCTACGACCAGGTGAAAGGGCGCCTGCCTTGTTCCTTCACGGACCTGGGCGAGCAGCAGCTGCGCAACATCGCCGAGCCGGTGCGGGTCTATCGGATCGGTCCGGCAGCGCCGACGGCGGCGAGGGCGGATGCGGCGGCGAAGGGCGGCGCCATCGAGAAGCCGTCGATCGCGGTACTGCCTTTCACCAACCTGAGCGGCGACCCGGAGCAGCAGTATTTCAGCGACGGCATCACCGAGGACATCATCACCGAGCTGTCCCGCTTCCACCAGCTGATCGTGATCGCGCGCCATTCCTCGTTCCAGTATCGCGACATGGCCGGCGATGTGATGCGGATCGGGCGCGAGCTGCAGGTGCAGTATGTGGTCGAGGGCAGCATCCGCCGTTCCGGCGAGCGCATCCGGATCAGCGCGCAGCTGATCGACACGGCGGGCGGCAGCCACCTGTGGGCGGAGCGCTACGACCGCAGCCTCGCCGACCTGTTCGACGTGCAGGACGAGGTGACGAAGATGATCGTCTCCGCCCTCGCCGTGCGGATCGAGCTGGAGGATCTGTCGAAGGCCAGGCGCAAACCGCCAGACAGCATGCGCGCCTATGACTACTGGCTGCGCGGCAAGAAGTGCCTCGACCAGTGGAATGCCGAATCCAATGCCGAGGCGCGCCGGCTGCTGACCAAGGCCGTCGAGATCGATCCCGATTTTGCACGCGGCCACGCCGGGCTCGCGCTTGCCTATGAATGGTGCGCCTTCTACTCGGCCTGGGGTCTCGATCCGAAATCGGCGCACGAAAACGCCCTGCAGCATGCGCGCCGGGCGGTGGAACTAGACGACACCGACCAGCTTCCGCACATCGTGCTCGCCTGGCTGCACCACGAGAGCCGGGAATACGAACAGGCGCAGCACCAGCTGGCGCGCGCAGCCGAGATCAACCCCAACGATGCCGATGCCATGATGAATCGAGGGATGATGCTGGCGCTCGAGGATGAGACGCAGGCGGCGCTCGAGGCCGGGCAGCTGGCGATGCGGCTCAACCCGCGGCATCCGGACTGGTATTTCGCCATGGTGGGCGGGACCATGTTCCGGGCCAGGAGGTATGCGGAGGCTGCGGCGATGATGGAGCGCGCGCCCGATTCCGTGCCCGAGGTCCGAGCGATTGCCGCCGCCGCTTATGCCATCGTCGGCCGCCTGGACGATGCACGGCGGCACATGCAGGAGTTCCTGCGACGCTTCCCGCAACACTGGCCGGGCCAACCGAGCGCGCATGCCTTCACGGAGCTGGTATTCAATTTCAGGGACCCGGAGGACCGGAAACGCTTCCTCGCTGCCCTCTGCGCGGCGGGGATGCCGGAGTGAGGCGCGGAAACACCGCCTGCGCAGGCCGCCATCGGCTGCGCGGGGAGTCGGGTCTTCAGCGCGCCGCCTTGAGCAGAAACTGGATGGCCCAGAGCTGGCGCAGCGGCAGGTCGGCATCCAAGCCGACGTCGCGTTTCGCCTGCTCGATGGCTGCTTGCAACCGCGGCGCCTCGATGTTGCCGAGCGGCCCCGCGTCGTAGCCGAGCTGGGTCAGCAGGCCCTGCATGCTGACGGCGTTGTAGCCGTCCCGGATCCGGGCGCGCATCTCGGATGACACGGGCACCGCGACATTCGCGCAGCCGCTGCCCCACCTGGGGAACCACTCGTCCCCGGGACTCGCGGACAGGCACGGGCGTCCGTTCGATTGCGCGCGGTAGCTGGTGGTCACTGCCACCACGACCAAGGTGCCGGCGTGGAAGATCGGGCCGCCGGAATCCCCCGCCAGCGCGGCGCAGTCGTGCAGCCATCCCTTGGTGGCAGTCGGATCGGCACGGGCCGCGCAGGCCGGGTCCGCCATCTGTCGCCCGGCCGAATAGCCGATCGCGGTAAAGCCCCTGTCGATCGCCGGCTCGTAGACGTCGGCTTCGCGCAGGTGGAAATAGCCATGGTCGTGGCCGAGGCAGTCATCGAGCACCAGGTACGCCCAGTCCTCCTGAGGCCGGCGCCACTGACGGTCCGGCCCGAGATAGTTGCCCCACACCACCGGGATCGCGCGGGTCGTGGGGTGTGAGCCGTCGGGCAGCGTGACCTCGGTCAGGGTGAAGGTGCCGGTAAAATCGTGCGACGGCGGGCGCAGCGCCGTCACGGTCCACGGCCCGAACACCACGTGGAAGTTGGTGAGGATGCCGCATTCGTCGATCAGGAACGCGGTGCCGGTTCCGCTGCCCTCCGGCAGCTCGACCGAGAGCGTGCCGATGCGCGCCGAATGCGACGGCAGCCGGTCGTCGGCATAGAACACCCAGGACGAAGTGAGCAGCAGCACGGCCAGCAGCGCCGCGACCGTCCTGGTTTTGCCGAAAGCTTTGCTTGTGCCGAGGGCCATCGCGTCACGCTTACGCCCATGACGGATCAGCAGTACTGAGTATGCGCCTTGGCGGCGGGAGCGGCAATGTTTCCGCGGCCCCGCCGGCGGTCCTCAACCCGCGCCGTGCCGGTACACGCAGCTGTGTTTTGTCGGCCCGCGCAACCGGGGCGTAGCCTCAATCCAGAAGGCCGTCATCAGGCGGCCCGCCAGGGAGACTGGCTTCATTGCGGCGGTCCTGCCAGGCCGCAAATTCCGATGCGACGCGGGCCTTGGGCCAACCGGCCGCGATGAATCGTTAATGGAACCGACTGCGGAGGACATCATGAAATATGCGCACCGATTTGCCGCGGCGACCGCGCTCACGCTCGGCGCATTGGCCGTTTCCTATGCCGCCCAGGCCGAGGGGGAGTACGGGCCGCTCACGGAGCAGAAGACGGCGGCCGGAACCGTGCTTGCCGACCCCAAGGGCATGACGCTCTATACCTACGACAAGGACGAGGCCGGAAAGTCGAACTGCGTCGACCAGTGCGCCGTCAACTGGCCGCCGGCCATGGCGACCTCCGCCGACAAGCCGGTCGGCGACCTCACCATCATCACGCGCCCCGACGGAACGCTGCAATGGGCCGACGAGGGCAAGCCCCTCTACACCTTCATCCAGGACAAGAAGCCGGGCGACATGACCGGCGACAACATGAAGGACGTCTGGCACGCGGTGAAGGAGGATTGATCCGCACGCGCATTGCGATGACCGGGCGGTGAGGGCGCGGGCCCCGCGCCCTGCCGCTCCGGTTATCTGCTCAGGATGTTGAAGCGAGCGATCTCCTCGACGCTCGCGCTCCCTAAATCATAGATCGCCTTCGCCGGCATCCGAGCGGCAGGATCGCCGCGCAGGGCGACCACCGGCCCCTCCACGGACCCAAGCCCGCCTCATCGACGCCGCAGATCACGGCGCCCGACTTGCGACCCGCCGAGATCTCGTAGCGGAAGGTGGGCATGGGGGCGATATAGCAGAGGCGACGCAGAGTCGGGGGAGGGAGTGGGGTGCCTTTCTCTCCAGCAATGCGCTGGGGCGAAAAGCGGCGCAAACTTCAGTTGCGCTACCGGTAATATATTCTACCTTAACGCAAAATGAGCAACTTATTGGAGAGGGCAGGTGCGATCCTCCTACATTGAGCGCATCCTCCGAATTGAGGACGGCCAAGGTAACGCGCGTACCTTGACTGAAAGCGACCTTGCTGGCCTGTCAGCTCCCTTCATCTTGTTGGGAGATCCGGGACTAGGAAAGACAAAACTCACTGAGTCGCTTGAAACGAGGCTTAAGGGAAAACGCTTGCTCGGTGGCACTTTCGTGAGAACGGCTAACGCCGATAGCCTGCTCGGTCGTGACCGAAGAATCTTGATCATCGATGGGCTTGACGAAATTACGACACGAACAGGGGGAGGAGCTGTTGATGAAGTTCTGGAAAAACTCTCTTCGCTGGGCAGACCAAATTTCGTCTTGTCTTGTAGGGCCGCAGACTGGCAGGGGTCGACTGCTCGTCACAAGATCGAAAGTGACTATGGAACAGCGCCCACAATACTTCATCTGCTTCCCTTCTCATATGATAACGCCAAACAATTTCTGGCAGAGTACATTGAGGAAATAAGAGCTGAAGAAGTTCTTGATGAACTTAGCAAACGTAATCTCGATGGGTTCTATGGAAATCCTCTAACTTTGAGGTTGATTGCCGAACTGGTTGTCGGCCGACAGCGCCTCCCCGAAACGCGTGCCGGGTTGTTCGATCAAGCATGCCGTCTACTGGTAAGAGAGGAAAATGCTGCCCACCAACGTTCGGTGTCAGCGCTCGCTGATCTCAACGATTTGCTAGACTCCGCGGGTGCGATCTATGCGCATCTCTTGTTATCCGGGTCCATTGGCATAGCGGATCGTCGTCGCGAGGACACGCCAAGCGGGTACGTTTCCAAGATGTCGCTGGGAGGGCTGCCAAAAGCCCCGCTATGTGATGCGGCTTTGCGCACACGTCTGTTTCAAAGCGCTGGTGAAAATCTTTTCGTTCCGATCCACCGCGTTGTCGCAGAGTTTCTAGGTGCCAGATGGATATCTGACAGCCTGGGAGCAGGATTGTCT
>Ga0207428_10000096_pt1 | contig 123081 bp, 125 predicted proteins | sample RhiMethybrSRZTD1_FD_187600 | JGI IMG/M metagenome (GOLD analysis project Ga0207428, IMG submission 187600) | Populus rhizosphere microbial communities from Tennessee, USA - Rhizosphere MetaG P. TD hybrid SRZTD1 (SPAdes) (version 3) | ecosystem: Host-associated > Plants > Roots > Rhizosphere >... | reverse complement strand
CACCGGCGTCACCGCACCCTATGAGATGCCGGAATCGGCCGAACTCACCATCGATACCGACCGTCTCTCCATCGAGCAGAGTGTGGCCAAAGTGCTCGAATACGTCGAGCGGAACTTCCGGAAAACCCACTGAATCCGGCAGTATCGCGGCCGTCCATCGTCACGGCCAATGCCCTGCCATCATTGCCTTCCTCACACGGCTTCAAGTCGCGTGCCCATGGCCTTTTCGCATAATCTAAATTTGGACGCAGTCCACCGAGATCGCGGACGGCAACATAAGGAAGGCCCCGCGGCGAGGGATATTTCGGGGGGATGAAAATCCCTCGCCGCCCCAAGAAGGCTGCGACATGGGCGCTGTCGCATGGGTGACAGCCTCAATGCGCAAACTCCATTGCGGTTCCGGTATCGAAAGGATTAGCCACGCCGATCCAGACCGGACGGTCCGATGGGGAACCTTCCGCATATCAGCGCCATTGTAGCGGAGCCGAAATGGCATCGCCGACTTGCGCTCAGGATGCCCCTCTTTCCCGCCAGATTTGCCGCCGGCCTACTACAGTTCTAACCGGGGATTGACTGCGGCCCCCCTAGAGAGTCCAACAGTACTCCTCAATAATGGAGGGGTGGCCATGAAACACACCCAGGCCGAATTAGACTTCGCATTTCTCCATATCAACCAACTGGAAACCACGATCTCGGCGCAGCGAGGCAAAATCACGCGCATGAGAGAGCAGGAACTGTCGACGAGTGGAGATGAAGAAGAACTCGCCGCGCTCTTGCGTGCATTCGACATCTTGAAGACTCATTTCGAGACCATGAGTCTCGCCAAATTCCGGCAGTCAGAGGGCCCGATTTGCGTGCCGTTTGCCCAGGCTCAAGTCTACGAAAGGATTGGTGGGCCCGGCAGGACTCGAACCTGCGACAGCTCCGTTATGAGCGGAGAGTTCTAACCACCTGAACTACAGGCCCTTCCGGAAGTCAGAATACAGAAGTCAGAAGGCGGAAGGCCAGTGCAATACTGACTTCTGACTTCTGACTTCCGTTAAGTATCCAGGAAGCTGCGCAGCTTGCGAGAGCGGCTAGGGTGCTTGAGCTTGCGCAGCGCCTTGGCCTCGATCTGGCGGATGCGCTCGCGCGTGACCGAGAATTGCTGGCCGACTTCCTCGAGCGTGTGGTCGGTGTTCATGCCGATACCGAAGCGCATGCGCAGCACGCGCTCCTCGCGCGCCGTCAGGGTCGCCAGCACGCGGGTCGTGGTCTCGCGCAGGTTGGCCTGGATCGCGGCGTCGAGCGGCAGCACCGCATTCTTGTCCTCGATGAAATCGCCGAGATGGCTGTCCTCCTCGTCGCCGATCGGCGTCTCGAGGCTGATCGGCTCCTTGGCGATCTTCAGCACCTTCCGCACCTTCTCGAGCGGCATCATCAGCTTCTCGGCCAGCTCTTCCGGCGTCGGTTCGCGGCCGATCTCGTGCAGCATCTGGCGGCTGGTGCGCACCAGCTTGTTGATGGTCTCGATCATGTGCACCGGGATGCGGATGGTGCGCGCCTGGTCGGCGATCGAGCGCGTGATCGCCTGCCGGATCCACCACGTCGCGTAGGTCGAGAACTTGTAGCCGCGGCGGTACTCGAACTTATCGACCGCCTTCATCAGGCCGATATTGCCTTCCTGGATCAGATCCAGGAACTGCAGGCCGCGGTTGGTGTATTTCTTGGCGATCGAGATCACGAGGCGGAGGTTCGCCTCCACCATCTCCTTCTTGGCGCGCGAGGCTTCGCGCTCGCCCTTCTGGATCACGTTGACGATGCGGCGGAAATCGCCGACCGGCAGATGCACGCGGTCCGCCACCAGCGAGATATCGTTGCGGATATTCTTGGCGTCGTCCTTGTAGTGCGCGAGGAAGTTCTTCCAGCCCTTCGCGGTCAGGCGGCTGAGGCGCTGGAACCATTTCGGGTCCAGCTCCTGGCCGTAATAGTGCTTCAGGAAATCTTCGCGCGTCACGCCCGCCTTCTGGCAGATGCGCAGCAATTGCCCTTCGAGCCCGATCATCAGCCGGTTGAGGCCGTACATCTCGTCAACCAGCGCCTCGATCCGGTTGTTGTTGAGGCGGATGGCGCGCATCAGGTCGACCATCTCGAGCTTCAGCTTCTCGTAGTTCTTCTCCGAGCGCGGATTGAGGTCTTCGCCCGCCTTGATGGATTCGAGACGCTTCTGCTGGGCCTTTTCCAGCTTCTTGTAGAGCGCGGCGATGTTGTCGAAGCTTTCCAGCACGCCCGGCAGCAGCTGCGCTTCCATGGCGGCCAGCGACATGTTCACTTCGTCGGCGTCGTCCGCGTTCGCGCCGTCGCCCTCGGCCCCGGGCTGGCCTTCGGGCGTTTCCTTTTTCTCTTCCTCTTCCTCCTCGGCGAACTCGTCGCCGGCTTCCACCTGGGCCATCTCGGCCTGGCCGGGACCGCCGCCCATGGTGGCATCGAGGTCGATGATGTCGCGCAGCAGGATCTCGCCCGCCTTCAGCTTGTCGCGCCAGTCGATGATATAGCGGTGGGTGATCGGGCTTTCGCCGATGCCGCCGATCATCATGTCGCGTCCGGCCTCGATGCGCTTGGCGATGGCGATTTCGCCCTCGCGCGACAGCAGTTCGACCGAGCCCATCTCGCGCAGATACATGCGGACGGGATCGTCGGTGCGGCCGACTTCCTCGTCATCCAGGTTGCCGACGGCCCGCGGCTCTTCCTCGACCGCATCCTCGGCCTCTTCGGTCTCCTCATCGGCGTCGACGACGTTGATGCCCATCTCGTTGAGCTGGGCCATCATGTCTTCGATCTGGTCGGTCGAGACCTGCTCCGACGGCAAGACGGCGTTCAGCTCGGCGCTGGTGACGAACCCCTTTTCCTTGGCCTTGGCGAGCATCTTGCGCATGGCATTGTTCATGCCATCCATCAAGGGCTCGGCGCCTTCCTCGCGCGGCTTGTTCGCATCCTGCTTGGGCTGCGGCTTCACTGCCATCTCTACACCTGCTCTACATCTTGTATGTCCCGACCGTTTGAACCCCCGTTCAAGGCCGAAACAAGTCCCCTACTATATGTCTAGTCCTCGTTACCCCAGCCGGGCGCGCGGTCCAGGTCGCGGCGCTGGCTTTCGCCGTCCAGCGCCATCTGCCGCGCCGCTTCGAAGCGGGATAATGCGGAGGTTTCTGCTGTTGGGTCGCCCGGGTTCGCCATCGCGCTTTCCAGGGCCTGAGCCGTCGCCGTCACTTCCGGTTTCACGCTCAGTCTCTCCCGCAACAGCCCAATAACGTGCAAAAGCCCCTCTTCAGCGGAAATGATATCCGCCGACGGAAGGGTAAACTTCATAGGGCCAGTGCGCGCAATCAGGGCTTCCAGGGTCGCTGCAAAACCCAGGTCGCTCAAATGGTTCCGAAACCCCTTGGAGTCAAGATGCGGCTGGCCGGCTGCGAGGTCTATAATCGCACCCTTCAGACTGTCAAGGTCGCCGCGCGGAAACTCCACCTCACCCACCATTTCACAGTGCCGGCTAATCAACTCTGGATGGTTAACAAGGGTGACGAGAATGAGTTCGTAGGGCGTGCGCTGGATATTGGCGGTTCCGCGTCTGGCCGCCTCACCGCCCACCGGCATCGGGGGCTGCCATCTGCCCTTTTGACCGCCAAATTGGCCGCCCATCGGTTGAAACGCCGGCTTTGGCTGCGGCCGGAACAGATCGTCCAGCCGGCGCTGGGTCTCCTGCCGATAGGCGTCCGCCACCGACTTATCCACAATCCGGCCGACCGCCTCGGCCAGATCGCGGCGAAAGCCGGCCCGGCGCTCCGGCGTATCCAGGGGCCGGTCGGCCAGGACCTGGCGCCACAGAACGTCGACCAGCGGCTCCATCCGGGCCAGTTCCTCGCGGAATCCGGCCGCTCCCTTGGCCCGGACCAGGGAATCCGGGTCTTCACCCGCCGGCATCCAGGCGAACCGCAGCGAAAGCCCCGGCTTCAGCAGCGGGATCGCCCGGTCCGCGGCCCGCGCGGCGGCACGCTGGCCGGCATTATCGCCGTCGAAACAGAGGATCGGCTCCTGAGCCACGCGCCAGAGCAGGGCGATCTGCTCCTCCGTCAAAGCGGTGCCCAGCGGCGCGACGGCATTGCTGATCCCGGCCTGGGCCAGCGCGATCACATCCATATAACCCTCGACCACGATGATCTCGTTGGTCTCGCGCGCGGTCTTCTGGGCGTGGCTGAGGCCATAGAGCACGCGGCCCTTGTGGAAGAGTGGCGTCTCCGGCGAGTTCAAATATTTAGGCTCGCCCTGATCGAGAATGCGCCCGCCGAATGCGATCGCCTGGCCGCGCCGATCCAGGATCGGGAACATCACCCGACCGCGGAACCGGTCATAGGCATGGCTGCCATCCTCCGGTTTGATCAGCAGCCCGGCTTCGAGAGCGATGGCCTCCGGAATGCCCGCCTTTTCCAGCGCAGCCTTCAATCCATGCCGGCTGTCGGGCGCGAAGCCGAGGCGAAAGCGCCGCATGGTGTCGTCGCTGAGGCCGCGGCGCTTCAGGTAATCGAGACCGGCTTTGCCGGCGGAGGCGCGTAGTTGCTGCTCGAAATATTTCGCCGCGAACTCGACAGCGCCGCCGAGGGTCGCCTGCCGCTCAGCCCGCTCGCGCTCCTCCGGCGTTTCGCGCGGAACCTGCATGCCCGCCTCGCCCGCCAGCTTCTCGATCGCCTGCGGGAATTCCAGCCCTTCGGAGCGCATCACGAAGCCAATCACGTCGCCATGGGCCCCGCAGCCGAAGCAGTGGAAAAAGCCCTTGTCCTCGCTGACCGTGAAGGACGGCGTCTTTTCGTTGTGGAACGGGCAGAGGCCGGTGGCTTCGCCGCGGCCCTTGCGGATCAGGCGCACGCGCCGGCCGACCACATCGCTGATCGACACGCGACCGCGCAAATCTTCCAGGAATCGTGGCGGGAAGGCCATGCCCTGTGACCGCTCCCTTTCGCGGGGCCCTAGCCCAGCTTCTGTTTAACCTGTTGCCCGACTTTGGCGAAGTCCATGCGGCCGGAATAGCGCTCCTTCAGCGCCGCCATCACCCGGCCCATGTCCTTGATCGTGGTGGCGCCCAGTTCTTCCACCACCGCAGCAATGGCCGCATTGGTCTCGCCTTCCGACATCTTCTTCGGCAGGAAGCGCTCGATGATGTTGATCTCGCCCTGCTCCAGGTCGGCCAGCTCCTGGCGGTTGCCTTGCTTGTAGAGCGCGATGCTTTCCTGGCGCTGGCGCACCATCTTCTGCAGGAGATCGATGATCTCGGATTCATCGACACCGTCGGTCACGCCCCGGGTACGCGCGGCGATGTCGCGGTCCTTCAGCGCGGCGAGAATCAGGCGCAGGGCGGAGGTCGCGCGCTGGTCGCGCGATTTCATCGCCGCCTTCAGTTCATCGTTGAGGCGCTGCCGCAACATGGAGTCTCCGAATAGGGAAATGGTATCAGCGAAAGGGGGCGAGACTACAGGATTCTGACAACTGAAGCAATTTCCGGCAGGCTCTGCCGCTAACTGACTAAACGGTTGAAACATCTACCGTTTTAGCGGCGAAAAAAGCAGGACATTCGCTTGACTGAGGGGGATTCGCAGCTTAGAAACCGGCGATCTTCGCCGATCGCCGAATGACCGCGCACCTGGGGTTCGCCCCGGGGAGTGGACAGGCGCGCCGAGCTGGCAAGGTCCAGCAACGGTTTCCGGACAAGGGCCATCGGCATGAGCGCTCCTCAAGCGACCGACCAGACGCACCCGCCCCTCAGTTCACCGACCGCCCTCCTGGTTCTGGGCGACGGAACGGTGCTGAAGGGCCGCGGCCTGGGCGCCGAAGGCAAGGCGGTAGGGGAGGTCTGCTTCAACACCTCGATGACCGGCTATCAGGAGATCATGACCGACCCCTCCTATGCCGGTCAGATCATCAACTTCACCTTCCCCCATATCGGCAATGTCGGCGCCAATGCCGAAGACATCGAGACCGTGACGCCCGCCGCGCGCGGCTGTGTCCTGGGCACCGATATCACCGAGCCGTCGAGCTGGCGCGCCGCGCAATCGTTCGACGATTGGCTGCGGCGGTTCAACCTGCCTGCCATCGCCGGCATCGATACGCGGCGGCTGACCCGCCACATCCGCGACAGTGGCGCACCCAACGGCGTCATCGTGCATCGCAAGGATGGCCAGTTCGACGTGCCCGCGCTGATCGCCGAGGCGAAGGCCTGGCCCGGCCTCGAAGGCATGGACCTCGCCAAGGATGTGTCCTGCCGCCAGATGTATCATTGGGACGAGAGCCTGTGGGCACTCGGGCGCGGCTACGGCAAGCAGGCCGATCCCAAGTTCAAGGTCGTCGCGATCGATTACGGCGCCAAACGCAACATCCTGCGCTGCCTCACCGCAGCCGGTTGCGACGTCACCGTGGTGCCGGCCAACGCCACCACCGACGACGTGCTGCGCCATCAGCCCGACGGCGTGTTCCTGGCCAACGGCCCCGGCGATCCCGCCGCGACCGGCGAATATGCCGTGCCGGTGATCAAGGACCTGATCGCCCGCGACATCCCGATCTTCGGCATCTGCCTCGGCCACCAGATGCTGGCGCTCGCCCTGGGCGGCAAGACCGAAAAGATGCCCCGCGGCCACCGCGGCGCCAATCATCCGGTCAAGGATTTGACGACAGGCAAGGTCGAGATCACCAGCCAGAACCACGGCTTCTGCGTGGTGCGCGAGAGCCTGCCCAAGGGCGTGACGGTGACGCACGAGTCTTTGTTCGATGGCTGCGTCGAAGGCCTGGAGCTTGAAGGCAAACCGGTGTTCTCGGTGCAGTACCACCCGGAAGCTTCGCCAGGCCCGATGGACTCCCACTACCTCTTCCACCGCTTTGTGGAGAAGATGGAGGAGAGGAAGTGATGGTGCGGCTAATTGTGACGACCGAGTGTGGAGCGCCCCCACCCCAACCCTCCCCCGGCTCGGGGGAGGGAGTTCACCGTGCAACACCACAAACAAAGACCCCCTCCCCCAAGTTGGGGGAGGGTCGGGGTGGGGGTTGTCGGTGACTGCGGAAGAAAAGAACCGTCGTACTCAGCCTAAATCGCTTGCCATCGCACGCAGGTTGCGCCGGGATTTAACCGACGCCGAGCGGAAGCTTTGGCACTGTTTGCGGCAGAAACAACTGAATGGTTTCCACTTCCGCAAGCAGTGTCCGATCGGCCCTTACATCGCAGATTTCGCCTGTTTGGATGCAAAACTGATTATCGAAGTGGACGGTGGCCAACACGCCGATAACGCGACGGATGTAGCGCGCGATGCGTGGCTGAGTGAGCGTGGATATCGAACACTGCGCCTTTGGAACAACGACGTCCTCGGAAATATCGAGGGCGTAGCAGCAAAGATCTTAGAGGCCTTGGGCCAATTGGAGACTCCGCCGCATGCCCAAGCGCACTGACCTCCATTCGATCCTGATCATCGGTGCTGGCCCCATTGTTATCGGCCAGGCCTGCGAGTTCGATTATTCCGGGGCGCAGGCATGCAAGGCCCTGCGGCAGGAGGGCTATCGCGTCATCCTGGTGAATTCCAACCCCGCCACCATCATGACCGACCCGGATCTGGCGGACGCGACCTATATCGAGCCGATCACGCCGGACGTGGTCGCGCGCATCATCGCGAAGGAGAAGCCGGGCGCGGTCCTGCCCACCATGGGCGGGCAGACTGCGCTCAACACCGCGATGGCGCTGCACAAGTCGGGCAAGCTGAAGGAATTCGGCGTCGAGCTGATCGGCGCCAATGCCGAGGCCATCGACATGGCGGAAGATCGCCTGCTGTTCCGCAAGGCGATGGACCGCATCGGCCTCGAGAGCCCGAAAGGCGCCCTCGTTTCCACGCTGGACGAAGCGCTCGACACGCTGATGGATGTCGGCCTGCCCGCCGTCATCCGGCCCAGCTTCACCCTCGGCGGCACCGGTGGCGGCATCGCTTATAGCCGCGAGGATTTCATCCGCATCGTGGAAGGCGGCATCAAGGCGTCGCCGGTCGGCCAGGTACTGGTCGAGGAATCGGTGCTGGGCTGGAAGGAATTCGAGATGGAGGTGGTCCGCGACCGCGCGGACAATTGCATCATCGTCTGCTCGATCGAGAACGTGGATCCGATGGGCGTGCATACCGGCGATTCCATCACGGTCGCGCCGGCGTTGACCCTGACCGACAAGGAATACCAGTTGATGCGCAACGCCTCGATCGCGGTGCTGCGCGAGATCGGGGTCGATACCGGCGGCAGCAACGTGCAGTTCGCGGTTCATCCCGAGACCGGCCGCCTGGTCGTGATCGAGATGAACCCGCGCGTGTCGCGCTCCTCAGCCCTCGCCTCGAAGGCGACCGGCTTTCCGATCGCCAAGGTCGCGGCCAAGCTCGCCGTCGGCTACACGCTCGATGAGATCATCAACGACATCACCAAGGTGACGCCGGCCTCGTTCGAGCCGACCATCGACTACGTCGTCACCAAGATGCCGCGCTTCACGTTCGAGAAGTTCCCCGGCGCCGAGCAGTTGCTATCCACTTCCATGAAGTCGGTCGGCGAAGCCATGTCGATCGGCCGCACCTTCCAGGAATCGGTGCAGAAAGCGCTGCGCTCGATGGAAACCGGCCTGACCGGATTTGACGAGGTCGAGCTGCCGGACTCCAAAGAGGAGATCCTGAAGGAACTGACGCGCCCGACGCCGGATCGCTTGATCCGCGCCGCCGAAGCCTTGCGCCGCGGCCTGACGGTCGAGGAGATCCAGAGCGCCTCGAAGTTCGATCCCTGGTTCCTGCGCCAGATCGAAGGCATCGTCGCCGCCGAGGCCGAGGTTAAGGCGAAGGGCCTGCCGCGCGATCACGCCGGCCTGCTGCGCCTCAAGAAGATGGGCTTCTCCGACGCGCGCCTCGCCAAGCTCTCCGGCATGGAGGCGAAGGACATCTATGTCCTGCGCCACAAGGTCGACGTGCGCCCGGTCTATAAGCGCATCGACACCTGCGCGGCGGAGTTCGCCTCCCAGACCTCCTATATGTATTCCTGCTACGAGGGCACCGGCTGGACCGGAAACGATTGGGACAAGGCCGAGTGCGAGGCCAACCCGAGCGACCGGCGCAAGGTCATCATCCTCGGCGGCGGGCCGAACCGCATCGGCCAGGGCATCGAGTTCGATTATTGTTGTGTCCACGCAGCCTATGCGCTGCGCGAGGCGGGCATCGAGACCATCATGGTCAATTGCAACCCCGAGACCGTGTCGACCGACTACGACACCTCTGACCGCCTCTATTTCGAGCCGCTGACCGCCGAGGACGTGATCGAGCTGGCGCGGGTCGAGCAGCGCAAGGGCACCCTGCTCGGTGCCATCGTGCAGTTCGGCGGCCAGACGCCGCTGAAGCTCGCCGCCGCGCTCGAGCAAGCGGAGATCCCGATCCTTGGCACCTCGCCCGATGCCATCGACCTCGCGGAGGACCGTGAACGGTTCCAGCAATTGCTGATGAAGCTCGGCCTGCGCCAGCCGGAGAACGGTATCGCCCGCTCGCTGGAGGAAGCCGAAGCGATCGCCGAGCGCATCGGCTATCCCGTCGTCATCCGCCCGTCCTATGTGCTGGGCGGCCGCGCCATGGAGATCGTGCACGAGCCGCAGGCCCTGCGCCGCTACATGCGCACCGCCGTGCAGGTCAGCGGCGACAATCCGGTGCTGATCGATTCCTATCTCGAGGATGCGATCGAGGTGGACGTCGATGCCCTCGCCGACGGCACAGACGTGCATGTCGCCGGCATCATGGAGCATATCGAAGAGGCTGGTATCCATTCCGGGGACAGCGCCTGTGCGCTGCCGCCTTACTCGCTCCCTCTACAGGTGATCGCCGAAATCCGCCGCGAAGCCGTATCGCTCGCCAAGGGCCTCAACGTCGTCGGCCTGATGAACGTGCAGTTCGCGATCCAGCGCCGCGACATCTATGTGCTGGAGGTCAATCCGCGCGCCAGCCGCACCGTGCCGTTCGTCGCCAAGGCGACCGGATTGCCGATCGCCAAGATCGCCGCGCGCGTCATGGCAGGCGAGAAGCTCAGCGCGTTCAACCTCAATCTCAGCAAGCGCCCGCACATGGCGGTGAAGGAGGCGGTGTTCCCGTTCGCGCGCTTCCCCGGCGTCGACATCATCCTGGGGCCCGAGATGAAATCGACCGGCGAAGTCATGGGCCTCGATTCCAATTTCGCGCGGGCCTTCCTGAAGGCGCAGCTCGGCGCGGGCCAGAACCTGCCGCGCTCCGGCTCCGTGTTCGTCTCGGTCAAGGACAAGGACAAGCCGGCGATCGTGGAAAGCATGCGCAAGCTGCTGGAAATGGGCTTCGACGTCCTGGCGACGCCCGGCACCGCCGCCTATTTCCGCAATCTCGGCCTCGCCGTCCGCGCCATCAACAAGGTGCACCAGGGCAGCCCCCATATCGTCGAGGCGATGCAGCGCGGCGAGGTGAAGCTGGTCTTCAATACCGTCGCCGGCGCCAAATCGATCGCCGATTCCTTCGCCCTGCGAAGGACCGCCCTCATGGGTGGAATCCCTTATTTTACAACGGTCTCAGGCATTCTGGCCGCTGTTGGCGCGATCGGGGAGTTGAGCAAGGGAGAGCTTGAAGTCGCTCCGCTCCAGTCTTATTTTCTAACGTCGAACCAACCGGCGGCGCGTTAACTTTCGAACCCCGCCACAACACCCAACGGGCGCTGCTAGGATCGAAAAAGTCCGGCCGCCTGCGGGGAGTTTTTTGCTGTTTGGGTATTAACGATGACCAAGATCCCGATGACGGCGGACGGCTACGCCCGCCTGGAAGAGGAACTGAGACATTTGAAGGCGGTGGCGCGCCCGGAAGTCATTCGCGCCATTGCCGAGGCGCGCGAGCACGGCGACATTTCCGAGAACGCCGAATATCACGCCGCGCGCGAACGCCAGAGCTTCATCGAGGGCCGCCTCGCCGAGCTCGAGGACAAGATCAGCCGCGCCGAGATCATCGACGTGACCAAGCTGACGGGCAAGCAGGTGAAGTTCGGCGCCACCGTCACGTTGATCGACGAGGACACCGAGGAGAAGGCGATCTATCAGATCGTCGGCGAGGACGAAGCCGACATCAAGACCAAGCGCCTCGCCATCACCTCGCCGCTGGCGCGCGCGCTGGTGGGCAAGTCGGTCGGCGACCAGGTGGAAGTCACCACCCCCGGCGGCTCGAAGTCGTACGAGATCTCGAAGGTCGCATTCAAGAAATAAGACGGTCCGCCGCGGAGCTCATTCTCTCTCGTCATGCCCGTGCTTGGCATGACCGAGTGCCATTGGCGGTCGTTGCCGCCTAAGCCGGCCGCTTCGCCAGCGCGAGCGTCACGCCGAGCGCGCACAGAATCCCACCCGAGGTCTGCCGCATGCGGCGGATGATCGCCGGACGCGCGGCCAATCGGTCGCGCACCGCGGCGGCCGCATAGGTCACGACCACATCGACGGCTGTGTTCAAGAACACCGAGATCGTGCCCAGCACGATGAATTGCAGCGCGACATTGCCTTGCGCCGGCACCACGAATTGCGGCAGGAAGGCGAGGAAGAACGCCGCCGTCTTGGGATTGAGCGCTTCGACGATCACGCCTTCCTTGAAAGCCCTGCGTGCGCCCATCGCCGGGCCGTTGCCGAGCTCCGGCGCTGCGCCGGCCTCGCGCCAGGTCTTGACGCCGAGATAGACGAGATAGAACGCGCCAACGATCTTCAGCGCGGTGAAGGCCTCCGCGCTCGTCATCACCAGAGCCGAGACGCCGATCGCGCCGGCGATGATGTGCACGAAACCGCCAAGCCCGGTCCCGAAGCTGGAAGCCAGCCCTTCGCCGCGGCCGCCCGCTAAGGTGCGGGCCGCGACATAGAAGATGCCGGGGCCCGGCATCAGCGCCAGCACGCCGGCGGCCGACAGGAACAGAATGAAATGCCAGAGGTCGAACATGCTGCTCTCCTATTAATCCAATCCGGCCATATGCCGCGCGCCTTGTTGAATGGAATCTCCTGGGCCAGGATCTTCGCCGCCCACGTTGTGGACCAGGCGCAGCGCGACGGCGGTCGATCGGGGCCACGACCTAGTCCAGCCTGTCGTAGCCGCAGGCCTTGCCATAAGGCGAATGGCGCAGCTCGTGCGCCAACACGCGGCCCTCGGGAGTCGCGAACGCGCCTTTCAGCACCGGCATGATTTCGGTCGCTGCGCTCTTGTCCTCGGTCACGTTCCGGCGGTCGATGGTAAAATCCGCCACGCCGAGAAAGCGCCCAATCTCCGGCATGTTGATGGTGAGATCCTCGTAGCGCAGCGCCAGTAGCTCGGAGAATTCATTCTCCATCCGCACCACCCCGCCTTTGGCCAAAGCGGGAGCGGCGAGCACGTCGAAGCCGAATTGCGGCTGGATCTCATTGGCGAACCAATCGAGCGGACGGATCAGCCGATCGACTTCGTAAGGCACGATCATGTTTCCGTCCATGGCGGCGCGGCGGTTGGCCTCCGCCCGCGCGGCATCGCATCCCAGCGACGGCCGCGCCGCCGCGACCAATGGAACGGCCTCTGCCAGCAACTGCCGCAGCGCCTCGACCGGATCGACCGTCGCATCATCCGGCAGATTCAACCGGCGCCGCCACCAATCGGCGATGCCGGGCGCGGTGTGGGTCCAGATCTGGATAAAGGCCGAGCAATACCAGGCGACCGGCTCGCGGGTCAGCGTGATGACCTTCAGCCGGTGGCCGTCCCTGGTCTTGTGGCGCTGATACCATTTCAGCAACTGGTGCAGCGCTGTCGCCTGCACCAGCACATCCATCATGGAGTAAGCGCTCCAGGGGTTGGGCTGCATTGCGAGCACGAAATCGAGCTGCTGGTGCTGGCTCTGCGGCGACACGGCATGGCTATGCATGGCGTTGAAGCCGTATCGGTTTACGGCATCCTGCAGCGCCAGGGACGCGACCTTTCCGATCTGCAGGATCAGGACGTCCGGCGCGCTGCGCGGCGTTTTGCGCGGCCGTCCGGTGCCCGGCAGATAGCGCCATATTGCGCTCAGCGTCGGATCGATGCCCGGCGGCAACGGCGCTTTCAAGTCGCGCTTGAGCTTCTTCGGCTTCAACAGCCGGCGGAGGATTTTCACGTTATCACCAGGTGAATCGCACGCGTCGTATCATGGGCGCGAACGGGCGTGTCGTGGTCGCGTCGCAATCGTCAGGCCCGCGCTTGCCTGCGGGCGGCGGGTTTTTCCTCAAGGTCGATCGGTACGCCAGGCTCGTGCTTGCTGGAGCGGATGGCGAGCGCCGATTTGACGTGGCTGACATTGGGCGCGGGTGTGAGCTGGGTGGTGAGGAAGCGCTGGTAATCGTCCCAATCGTGGGCGACCACCTTCAGGATGAAGTCGGTCTCGCCCGCCAGCATGTGGCACTCGCGCACCTGCGGCCAGGATCGGACCAGCTCTTCGAATGCCTTGAGGTCGGTCTCCGCCTGGCTGACCAATCCGACATGGGCGAAGATCGTGACGCCGAAGCCCATCGCCTCGGCGTTGATCTCGGCGTGATACCCCTTTATGAAACCGGCCTGCTCCAGCGCCCGCACCCTGCGCAGGCACGGCGGCGCCGAAATCCCGGCGCGTTCGGCCAGTTCGACATTGGTCATCCGCCCGTCGCCTTGCAGATCGGCCAGGATGCGAAGATCGATTCTGTCCAGTTTGGCGCGCCGCATAATCGATCTCCCCAAAATTCATTGAGCCTTTTGAAATTATATTACCCGCGCAATTTTCCTTCGCCAAGGGATTCCTGAGCGTCACGGGACCCCATGCGACAACCGCATTAACTTGTGCCAGGCCGCACCCCATCTTATGTTGCAGACTTGCTTGAAACGCATAGCTTCGGATTCGCGCCCATGGCCACGACCAAGGAAATTCGTACAAAAGTCCTGATTATCGGCTCCGGCCCGGCCGGCTATACCGCCGCCATCTATGCGGCGCGCGCCAATTTGAAGCCGGTCCTGGTCCAGGGCATGGCCCCCGGCGGCCAGATGACCATCACCACCGATGTCGAGAATTATCCGGGCTTCGCCGACGTCATCCAGGGCCCTTGGCTGATGGAGCAGATGGAGGCCCAGGCCCGCCATGTCGGGACCGAGCTCGTCTTGGACACCGTCGTCGATATCGACCTGAGCCGTCGGCCGTTCCGGGCAGTCGGCGATTCCGGTGATGTCTATATCGGCGAGACCCTGATCATCTGCACCGGCGCCCAGGCGCGCTGGCTGGGGCTGCCCTCGGAGAGAAAGTTCCAGGGCTTCGGCGTTTCCGCCTGCGCCACCTGCGACGGGTTCTTTTTCCGTGGCAAGGAAGTGGCGATCGTCGGCGGCGGCAACACCGCGGTCGAGGAAGCGATCTACCTCACCCAGCACGCGACCAAGGTCACGTTGATCCACCGCCGCGACACCTTCCGTGCCGAGCGCATCATGCAGGAGCGGCTGTTCGCCAATCCCAAGATCGAGGTGATCTACGACAGCGTGGTGGAGGAGGTGCTGGGTGGTGGCGAGCCGGCCGGCGTCACCGGCGTGCGCATCCGCAACCTCAAGACCAGCGAGGCCCGCGAGCTGAAGGTCGACGGCCTGTTCGTTGCCATCGGCCACGATCCTGCGACCCAGCTCTTCAAGGGCAAGCTTCAGCTCGATCAAGAGGGCTACATCATCACCCAGCCCGACAGCACCGCGACCGGAATTCCCGGCGTGTTCGCGGCCGGCGACGTGAAGGACAAGGTGTTCCGCCAGGCCGTCACCGCCGCCGGCATGGGCTGCATGGCGGCGCTGGAAGCCGACAAGTTCCTGGTGAAGAACGAGCGCCACTCCTCCGCGGCGGCGGCCGAATAGCATGACCGGCGCGGCGGCATCATGATGGATTGGGACAAGCTCAGGATCTTTCATGCGGTCGCCGAGGCGGGCAGCTTCACCCACGCCGGCGAGACGCTGAATCTCAGCCAGTCCGCCGTCTCGCGCCAGATCAGCTCGCTCGAGGAAAGCCTCAACGTCTCGCTGTTCCACCGCCATGCGCGCGGCCTCATCCTGACCGAACAGGGCGAGCTGCTCTATCGCACCTCGCACGAAGTGTTCTCCAAGCTCGCGATGGCGGAAGCCCAGCTTGCGGAGAGCAAGGACCGGCCCAAGGGCCAGCTCAAGGTGACGGCCACCCAGGCCTTCGGCTCATCCTGGCTGACGCCGGTGCTGGGCGAGTTCATCGAGCATTATCCCGACGTGCAGGTCGATCTGGTGCTGGAGGATCGCGAGCTCGATCTTTCCATGCGCGAGGCCGACGTCGCCATCCGCATGCAACCGCCGCGCCAGCCGGAGCTGATCCAGCGTCATCTGATGACGGTGCATCTCGGCTGCTATGCCTCGCCCACCTACATCAAGCGGCACGGCATCCCCAAGACGCCGGACGAGCTCGACCAGCACCGCATCATCGTCTATGGCGAGGACACCACCAAGCCGCCGGTCCAGAACATCGACTGGCTGCTGCGCGCGAGCTCCAAGAAGGACCACCAGCGCAAGCCCATCCTGCGTGTCAACAGCACCTACGCGATCCTGCGCGCGGTACAGAGCGGCCTTGGTCTGGCGTCGCTCCCCGAATTCATGACCCTGGAATCCTCCGCCCTGGTGCGCGTGCTGCCAGAATTGCAGGGTCCGCGCATCGACGCCTATTTCGTCTATCCGGAAGAGCTGCGGAATTCGAAGCGCATCCAGGTCTTCCGCGACTTCCTCCTGCGCAAGGTCGCCGAGAGCAGGATGGCGCCTTAGAGGGCGGTCTTCGCCTTATCTCCGGCCACGCATCGCATCCGCCACCTCGCGGGCGCGGGCGTCTTGCTTTGCCGAATTGACGGCGAGCACGGCATGCAACACCGCGACGCCCCAGATCACCAGGAACAGGCCCAAGGTGATGAAAGGCAGGATGGCGAAAATGAAGCTGACGAATGCGAGCAGACAGATCAGCAGATTGAAGATGGCTTGGAAGATTTTCCCATAAATCAGCAGCGCCAGCGGCGGCAGGAAAATGGCGACAAGATAGATCATGAGCTGCTCCTATGGCCTTCAATATGGGCGAATCATGGTTAAGCGCCAGATAATCCCGTGTCGCGTCGCGCGCCAAAGGTGCTGCTGATTCGCCGGAGTCGCCGACGATTCGCCGAATTTGACAGCTTGTCGCATGGCTGCCCAAATGACACCTAACCTCATGAAGCGGAATAATAAAACAGCTATGCAGCATGTGCATGCAACATATGTGCATTTTTGGCTAGTCGCCGAGTCGGTTTCTTCCTTAATGTGTGTGTGTTGGTCAGCAACACTGTTGCAGGTTTGCAACGAAGCGGGCCAGAAGAGTTTCGGAGCCTTGATTGCTCCAGTCAGAATACCTAGGTGCAACGCTTAGGTATGAGGGTCTTCGGATCCTACGTCTCCCAGACGTAAAGCCTCCCTGTTTAACTTGCCGGGTCTTCGGACCCGGCAATTTTTTTGCCATTTGCCATTGGCATCAAGCCGCATACAGCGTCGTGGTCCCTTCAAAGCCCTTGAGCTCACGTTGCTGAGGCTGGCTCCCTGCCAGTTCGGACTGGGCGCGCTCATGGACAGCCTGCGTCACCAGGATTTCGCCGGCGGCTGCCGCCGATTGCGCGCGCGACGCGAGGTTCACGACCGTCCCGATGGCAGTCAGGTCGCGATGCGAGCGGCCGAACTCTCCGAAGCTCAGCTCCCCGCAATGGATGCCGATGCCGACCCCGAGCTCTGCACGGGCGAGGCCAAGCTCTTTGCCCAGCGTCTCCCGCCTGGCAGACCAGCGCCGTTGAATGTCCTGTGCGGCGAGCACTGCCTGCCTGGGGTGGTCGCCTTGGCCGATCGGGAAGTTGAAGATAGCCATGACGGCATCCCCGATCGTCTTGTTAAGCAGCCCATCGCGTTCCCAAATAGCGTCCGCGCATTCGTCGTAGAAGGCGTCCAGCAGACCTGAGACGGCTTCCGAGGACTGGGACTGCGAGAGGCTGGTGTAGCCTCTCAGATCCGCGAACAGAATGGTTGCATCGATCGTGATCTTACGAGCCTTCATCACCTTCGTGAACATCAGCTCGCATATCGTGCAGGTATTGGGGTTCATTCGGCTCGGACGAATGCCGAACAGGCGAAACGGCACCGAAAACATGCCATGCAGGGGTACTGGCACGTGCATCTGCTGCCAGCAACCCTTGCAGATTCTCGATTGGCTCAGTGACAAGAGCGTCTTTCTCGACCGTGGACTTCCATTGAAGGCGCCTACTGGATCCCGATCGAATTGAAGAACCGCACCACGCGCGCGATGGCGTCGGTCACCTCCGGCGAATGGCTGACGTCATCGAGCGCCTCGGTCGAGGATTTCATAGCGGCCTTGTCCGGCTTTGGCGCCTTCACCTCCTGCTCCAGCGCGGAGATATGGCCGAGGATGTCGCTAAGCTCGTCTTCGGAAAAGCCGGCCTCGCGCACTTCCTTGCGGAAGCGCGCCAGCGCCATGGCGGCTTTCTCTCGGTGATCGTCTTTCATGAGCAAGTGCTCCGCACGCAGCCGGTGATGGGACCAGTTTACACCGGATTTGGGCGAAGCAAGAGCCCGTCGGCGAAGGCCGACATTCGTCAGCGATGACGGTGTGGGCACCCCCCACCGTCACATGAACAGGTTTTCACCCTGCAGGTTGGCGTACAGCGGGGCGACGAATTCCTGGTAGCCGTTATAGAGCAGGGTCGGGCGCGGCTCGTCGGTGCCGAGCACGCGCTCGTTGGCCTGGCTCCAGCGCGGATGCGGGACCTCCGGATTGACGTTGGCCCAGAAGCCGTATTCCGACGCCTGCAGCGCCTGCCAGAAATTGACCGGTCGCTGGTCGATGAAGGTGATCTTCACCAGCCCCTTCGCCGATTTGAAGCCGTATTTCCACGGCAGCGCGATCCGCAGCGGCGCGCCGTTCTGTTTCGGCGCCGGCTTGCCGTACATCCCGGTCACCATGAAGGCGAGATCGTTGTTTGCTTCCTCGATGGTTAGGCCCTCGACATAGGGCCAGGGATAGAACGGCGCCTTCTGCTCCGGCGCGAATTCGGGCTTCATGAAGGTCTCGAGCCGCAGATACTTGGCGCCTGCCTGTGGCTGCGCCAGCTTCACCAACTCCTTCAGCGCAAAGCCGCTCCACGGCACCGCCATCGACCAGGTCTCGACGCAGCGATGGCGATAGAGCCGTTCTTCCAGCGGCATCTTCTTCATCAGATCATCGATGCCGATCCGGATCGGCTTTTCGACCATGCCGTCGATGGTCAGCACCCACGGGCGGATCGGCAACGCCTGCGCTTCCTCGGCCAGGCGCTTGCCGGAGCTGAATTCGTAGTAATTGTTGTATTGCGTCGACCAGTCCGGACTCGTGATGTCGCGGTCGAGCTTGTAGGTCTCGTTGCGCTTGAAGGGATAGAGCGACGCGGAGGGATCGGCGGCGGCCGGGGCGGCACTGGCTTGCGCGTCGGCCTGCGCTTCCTGCTTGTCGTCGCAGGCAGCCAACGCGACCGCCGCGCCGATCGCGGCGCCGGTGGCCAGGAATCGGCGGCGGTTGAAGAACACATGCTCCGGCGTCGCCAGGCACTCCGGAATTTCCCAACCGCGCTTCAACTTGATGAACATGAGGATCATTCCTCGAACAGGGGCTCGCAACCTGAAAAGACAATGGGCGGCCAGGCCGCCCATCGCAAGTCACAATGGATTGAGAAGGATAGGAGAAAGGGCGCTATTTGCTGAGCAAAGCGCGCAGCATCCATGCCGTTTTTTCATGGATCTGCAGGCGTTGGGTCAGCAGGTCGGCGGTCGGCTCGTCGCCGGCCTTCTCGGCCGACGGGAACACCGCGCGGGCGGTGCGGGCGACCGCTTCCTGGCCGTCCACCAACTGGCGGATCATGTCCTCGGCCTTCGGCGTCCCGGTCTCTTCCTTGATCGAACTCAGCTTCGCATAGGCCGCATAGGAGCCCGGCGCCGGATGGCCGAGGGCGCGGATGCGCTCGGCGATCGCGTCGACCGCCAATGCCAGCTCGTTGTACTGCCCCTCGAACATCAGATGCAGGGTGTTGAACATCGGCCCTTCCACGTTCCAGTGGAAGTTATGGGTCTTGAGATACAGCGTGTAGGTGTCCGCCAGCAGCTTGCTGAGGCCGTCGGCGATGTTCTTGCGGTCTTTTTTCGAGATGCCGATGTCGATTTCCATGGATCCACCTGTCCGAGCTTGGGGGAAGCGCCATTATGACGCGCGCCCTTCGCCGCCATCAAGCGCTTTGGAATTGTTACAAAGAACTGCGGCGAGATGACGCCGCAGTTGGCCGCATGCGCGGGCGTCGATCCCTACTTCAGCGCCTGGCAAGCGCGGATGATGCGTGTGCAGGCGTCGCGCAGCGCCTCGGTCGAGGTGGCGTAGGAGATCCGGAAAAAGGGCGACAGGCCGAAGGCCGAGCCCTGGACCGCCGCCACACCTTCGGCCTCGAGCAAGTAGGTGACGAAATCGTCGTCGGTCTCGAGTACTTTGCCCTGCGGCGTTTTCTTGCCGATCGCGCCGGCGCACGATGGATAGACATAGAACGCGCCTTCCGGCTTGTGGCAGCGGATTCCCGGCGCCTTGTTCAGCATCTCCACCACCATGTCGCGGCGCGCCTTGAAGCTTACATTGTGCTGCGGGATGAAATCCTGCGGGCCGCTCAGCGCCTCGACCGCGGCGGCCTGGCTGATCGACGAGGGGTTGGAGGTCGATTGTGACTGCATCTTGGCGATCGCCTTGATGAGCGAAACGGGCCCGCCGCCATAGCCGATGCGCCAGCCGGTCATGCAATAGGCCTTGCTGACGCCGTTCACGGTCAGCGTGCGGTCATAGAGCTTCGGCTCGATCTCAGCCGGCGTCGAGAACTCGAACCCGTCATAGACCAGGTGCTCGTACATGTCGTCGGTCATGACCCAGACATGCGGATGCTTCACCAGCACGTCGGTCAGGGCCTTCAGCTCGGCGCGCGAATAGGCCGCGCCGGTCGGGTTCGAGGGCGAGTTCAGGATCACCCACTTGGTCTTGGGCGTGATCGCCTTCTCGAGATCCTCGGGGCTCAGCTTGAAGTTGCTGTTCTCGCCGCACGGCACGAACACCGGCTTGCCTTCGCACAGCAGCACCATGTCGGGGTACGACACCCAATACGGCGCCGGGATGACGACCTCGTCACCCGCATTCAACGTCGCGGCCAGCGCGTTGTACAACACCTGCTTGCCGCCGGTGCCGACCGTGATCTGCTCGGGCTTGTAGTCGAGGTTGTTTTCGCGCTTGAACTTGGCGCAGATCGCCTTCTTCAGCGCGGCGGTGCCGTCGACGTCGGTGTATTTGGTGTCGCCCGCCTGGATCGCGCGGATCGCGGCCTGCTTGATGTTGTCGGGCGTGTCGAAATCCGGCTCGCCTGCACCGAGGCCGATGATGTCTCGCCCGGCCGCCTTCAGTTCGCGCGCCTTGCTGGTGACGGCGATGGTCGGCGACGGTTTGATGCGGTTCAAACGTTCGGAAACAAGGGCCATGATCGGTCTCGGCGGAAAGGTGGAAAGGCGGGCCGGACCATACTTGGAGCGGCCTTTCCGCGCAACGCCGATTCCTGCAAATCAGGCCTGCGGCGCCGCAACATGTACCGTTACAAACCGGCCGGCGGGGGTCTAACGCTTGCCGGAGCGGGCCGGGAGCGCACAGAATAGCGGCAGCAGCCCGATCCGAACGGAGGACGCCGCCATGACCAGCGTACGGGGTGGATTGATTCAGATGGCGCTGAAGGCACCGACGGAAAAGTCGCCGGAGGAGATCAGGAAGGCGATGCTCGACGCGCATGTGCCGCTGATCGAAAAGGCCGGCGGATCGGGCGTGCAGATCTTGTGCTTCCAGGAGGTCTTCACCCAGCCCTATTTCTGCCCGAGCCAGGATGCGAAATGGTACGCCGCCGCCGAGCGCATCCCCGACGGCCCGACCGTCAAGCTGATGCAGGACTTCGCGAAGAAGTATCAGATGGTGATCGTCGTCCCGATCTATGAGGAGGCGATGACCGGCGTCTATTACAACACCGCCGCCGTGATCGACGCCGACGGCAGCTATCTCGGCAAGTACCGCAAGACCCACATCCCGCAGGTGGCCGGCTTCTGGGAGAAGTTCTTCTTTAAGCCCGGCGCGTCGGAATATCCGGTGTTCAAGACCCGCTATTGCAAGCTCGGCGTCTATATCTGCTACGACCGCCATTTCCCCGAAGGCTGGCGCGCCCTCGCGCTCAACGGCGCGGAATACATCGTCAACCCGTCGGCCACCGTTGCCGGCCTCTCCGAATATCTCTGGAAGCTGGAGCAGCCGGCCTCAGCCGTTGCGAACGGCGTCTATATCGGCGCCATCAACCGGATCGGCAAGGAAGCGCCGTGGAACATCGGCGAGTTCTACGGCCAGAGCTATTTCGTCAACCCGCGCGGCCAGATCGAGGCGATCGCCAGCCGCGACAAGGACGAGCTGATCGTCCACGACATGAATTTCGACATGATCCGCGAGGTTCGCAACACCTGGCAGTTCTTCCGCGACCGCAGGCCGGAGACCTACGGACCGCTGACGGACATCGGCTAGTCCTCCGCGAGTTCCGCGTCCACCTGCGCGAACAGCTCGTCCATCATCGCCTTCGGGTTCATGACGAACTCGCGCGTCAACTGGTAGTGCGGCGTCTCGCTGAGCGCGACGTCGCGGATGACGCGCCCGTCGAACATCAGCAATTGCGCGCGCGGATAGGCCATCAGGATCGGCGAGTGGGTCGCGATGATGAATTGCGATTCGCCCTCCAGCTCGAGCATCCGGATCACCTTCAGGAACTCAAGCTGCCGGCGCGGCGACAAGGCCGCTTCCGGCTCGTCCAGGATGTAAAGCGCCTGGCCATGGAACTTATTTTGAAATAGAGCGAGGAACGATTCGCCATGCGACTGCTTGTGCAAGGCTATGCCGCCGTAAGCCGGCAGCGAATCAGGCATTTCCTCGTCTATGTATCGCGCGAAATTGAAGAAGCTCTCCGCGCACATGAAGAAACCGCTCGTGATCTTTGGCAACCAAGATAGCCGCATTGCGTGGGTGATCGGCGAGGAGTTCTGGTCGCCGGCATAGAGATGATTGCGGTTGCCACCGCTCAGGTTGAAACCGCACTGGCCGGCGATTCCCTCGATCAGCGTTGATTTGCCCGTGCCGTTCTCGCCCACAATGATGGTGATCGGCCGATCGAACTCCAATTCGAGTTTACCGCGCTGGAAGGCTGGAATTGTGAAAGGGAACTCGTCCGCCTTCACCCGCTCCTCGATGAAAGTCAGACGCTTCAGGAAGGGCGGCGGAAGGTTGGATTTGACGTAACGGCGAGCCATGGGTTGCAACCTGCTTGCGGACGGCAACCCCAGATTGTCACGGGCGTCTTTCGCCGTCCAGTGCCACCCGATAGAGCGCGCGCGGTGCGCTGAGGCCCGAGAGGGCATGCATGCCGGCCGGCTGCAGGAGCGCGCGGCTCTCCGCCAGACCCGCCAGGAAGGAATCCGAGGCCAGGATCGCGCAGCCCAGCGACTTGGTCAGCTTTTCCATCCGCGCTGCTTCGTTCACCGCCGGGCCGATCATGGTGAAGTCCAGCCGCTCCGGCGTTCCGACATTGCCGTACAGCACCTCGCCCTTGTGCAGCGCGATGCCGAGATCGAGGCCGCTCGCCTCCTCGCCGCCGGCACTCGCCAGCGTCGCCACATCGCTCACGGCGCGGCGGGCGGCCCGCAAAGCCTGCTCGCACACATTCGCCTTCGCCTGCGCGAAGGTCGCGAGAATGCCGTCGCCCATGAATTTCAGGATCTCGCCCCCTTCTGCCGTGATCGCGGCGCCGACCGAATCGAAATAGCGATTCAAGGTTGTCATCACCAGTTCCGAGCTCGCCTGCTCCGCGAAGGCGGTGAAGCCGCGCAGGTCGGAAAAGAAGATCGCCGCCTCCACCCGCTCGATCGAGCCGCGATTGGTGGCGCCCGACCAGACCCGCTGCGCCGCGTCGGCGCCGAGATAGGCGCCGAGCAGGGTGCGCGTGATGATCGGCAGGACCGCGGCCTTGATGCTGACGGCGAAGATCGGGAACAGGCGGTTGATCAGCGCCAGGTTCTGATCCGACAGGCCGCCCGGATGGTCGGTCGACCAGGAACAAGCCATGCCGAGCGAGCCTGGCGCCTCCAGGATCGAATCCGCTTCGAAGCCGCTGACCGCGCCATACCAGTCGGTGAAGCCGCGCTCCGCCAGCTCCCGCAGGATCGGGAAATCGAGCATTGCGCCTTGCCCCACCAAGGCGCGGCGCATCCGCGGCAGATGCTCGAGGATCATGTGGCGCAGCGGCGAATCCGTCCAGGCCGAGCGTCGCTGCCAGGTATGGTCGAACTGCGTGTGATAGAGCGCGTTGTCCGGCTCCCACGTCATGTCGAAGGCCTGGATCAGAGGGTGGCGCGTCGACATGCCGAAATAGGCCCTGGCGATCGGCACGCCGCCTTCCATCAGATATTGAGTGAAGCCGTTGAAGAGGTCGGGGAGCGGCATGTTGCGCAAGCCGCCCTCGGCCAGCCAGTGCTCGAATTCCTGGGCGCTTTCCCGTGCCATCACGGGCGTGTCAAAACGCCACGCCGAGGCCGCGCAGCCGGGACGCCGTTTCCGCCGCGTTGCGGTGCGCGATGGCGTGGAAGCCGAGCGCGCTCGCCGCGTCGGTGTTGTGGACATTGTCGTCGATGAAGACGCAACGTTCCGCCGGCTCGTCCACATGCTCCAGCAGGTGCGCGTAGATGCGGGGGTCGGGCTTCACCATCCCGACCCGTCCCGACACCACGACGTGACGGAACCGTTCCAGGAAATCGTACTTGCCCTCGACGTGATGATAGGTCTCGCCCGACCAGTTGGTCAGGCCATAGAGCGGAACGCCCGCCGCATGGAGCTGTTCCAGCAGCGCGACGCCATCCTCCAGGATTCCTCGCAGGGTTTTCGGCCACTGGCCGTAGAAAGCACGAATGCGGTCGGCATGATCAGGATAGAGCGCAATCAGCTCCGCTTCCGCCTCCGCGATCGGCCGCCCGCAATCCTGCTTCAGGTTCCAATCGGGAGAGCAGACATGCGTCAGAAACCAGCGCCGTTCCGCTTCGTCAGGGATCAGTTCGCGATAGAGATAGTCGGCGCTCCAGTCGAACAGCACGCCGCCGAAATCGAAAACCACCGCCCTGATGTCGGGCATCCACAAATCTCCGAAAATGCCTTGGGAAAACGCGCCGCGATGCTAGTCGTCCGCGTCCCGTCAGGCAATCTGGATATGATCGGAGATGTCAAATCCGTGAGGCAACGCGGGCGTCACAGTTTCGCCCAAATCGATCATCAAAACGCCGCGCTTTCGCGAGAGAACCGTCAGGCTCGATCACTGGTTTGATAGCCAGCAAGTCCAGAGTAAGGGGAATGCATCATGAGAATCGGCACCACCCGACCCAATTCCAAGACCACAGCCAGGATCAAGGACAACGTCGCGCGCTGGATCAGCTTCCTTGCGCTGGCCGCGCTGCTTGCCATGGCGACGCTGCCCATCGGCCCCCGTCACGGCGATGTCGCCGCCAACACCACGCATTGGAGCAAGACATGGCACGGGTGACTCGTCAATTGACCGCCGCCTGGATGCGCGAGGCAGTCCTGGTGATCGACGGCGCGGCCCCGTCGCGCCATTTCTGGTCGCGCTGGATGGACCGCGCGCTCGCGCCGCACGAGGGCGAAATGGCGACCCCGCGCGCCCCGATCCCGGCCAACGATATCGAGCCCAAGGAGGGCGAGGAACCGCTGCATGGCGGCGCGATCGCCTCGGTCCAACCCGCCTTGCGATACGACTGATCCGACCCCATCTCACTCCTGACAAGAACAGGCAAAACGCCAGCATTTCGATGCTGGCGTTTCTCTTTTGTTCGCACTAGAGTCGCCTGGATTTCAGGGAAAGAACGATGTCCAGCAAGCCGCAATATTCCGATCCGGTGGTGGAAGAGCGCGCGGTCCAGCTTGCCGCCCCGCTGCCGGGCAAGCCGTTCGAGTTCGTGTCCGATTTCCGCCCGGCGGGCGACCAGCCGACCGCGATCAGGGACCTGACCGAGGGCCTGCTGCGGCAGGACCGCGACCAGGTGCTGCTGGGCGTCACCGGTTCGGGCAAGACCTACACCATGGCGCAGGTAATCCAGAACGTGCAGCGCCCCGCCCTCATTCTCGCGCCCAACAAGACGCTGGCGGCGCAGCTCTATGGCGAGATGAAGAGCTTCTTTCCCGAGAACTCGGTCGAGTATTTCGTCTCCTACTACGATTACTACCAGCCCGAGGCGTACGTTCCGCGCACCGACACCTATATCGAGAAGGAATCCTCGCTCAACGAGCAGATCGACCGCATGCGCCACTCGGCGACGCGCGCGCTGTTCGAGCGGCGCGACGTCATCATCGTCGCCTCGGTCTCGTGCATCTACGGCATCGGCTCGCCGGAAACCTACTCCACCATGACCATTACGCTGAAGACCGGGCAGCGGCTGGATCTCAACGCCCTGCTGCGGCGGCTGGTGGAGCTGCAGTACAAGCGCAACGATGCCAACTTCTATCGCGGCATGTTCCGGGTGCGCGGCGATTCGTTCGAGCTGTTCCCGGCTCACTTGGAGGATCGCGCCTGGCGGTTCTCCCTGTTCGGGGATGAGATCGAGGCGATCCATGAATTCGATCCGCTGACCGGCGAGAAGCAGGCCGCTCTCGACGAGGTGAAGATCTACGCCAACAGCCACTATGTGACGCCGAAGCCGACGCTGACCCAGGCGGGCATGCAGATCAAGGAGGACCTGAAGGTCCGGCTGAAGGAATTCGAGGCCACCGGCAAGCTGCTGGAAGCGCAGCGGCTGGAGCAGCGCACCAAGTTCGATCTCGAGATGATGGAGGCGACCGGCTCCTGCGCCGGCATCGAGAACTATTCACGCTACCTGACCGGCCGCAAGCCGGGCGAGCCGCCGCCGACCTTGTTCGAATATCTGCCGGACGATGCGCTGCTGATCGTGGATGAAAGCCACGTCACCGTGCCGCAGCTCGGCGCGATGTTCCGCGGCGACTGGCACCGCAAATCGACCCTGGCGGAATACGGCTTCCGCCTGCCATCCTGCTGCGACAACCGACCGCTCAAGTTCGAGGAGTGGGAGCATATGCGGCCGCAGACCGTCTATGTCTCCGCCACCCCCGGCCCGTGGGAGCTGGAGCGCACCGGCGGCGTCTTCACCGAGCAGGTGATCCGCCCGACTGGCCTCATCGACCCGGTCACCATCATCCGCCCGACCGAAAGCCAGGTCGACGACGTGATCGCCGAATGCAAGGACGCGGCGGCCAAGGCGCACCGCGTCCTCATCACCACGCTGACCAAGCGCATGGCGGAGGACCTGACCGAATATCTGCACGAGGCCGGCATCCGCGTCCGCTACATCCATTCCGACGTGGAGACGCTGGAGCGCATCGAGATCATCCGCGACCTGCGCCTCGGCGCATTCGACGTGCTGGTCGGCATCAACCTGCTGCGCGAGGGATTGGACATTCCCGAATGCGCCCTGGTCTGCATCCTCGATGCCGACAAGGAAGGGTTCCTGCGCTCCAAGACCTCGCTGGTGCAGACCATCGGCCGCGCTGCCCGCAATATCGACGGCCGCGTCATCCTCTATGCCGACAAGATGACCGACTCGCTCCAATACGCGATCGACGAGACCAACCGGCGGCGCGAGAAGCAGCAGGCCTACAACGTCGCCAACGGCATCACGCCGGAATCGGTGCGCACCGCGATCAGCGACATCCTGCATTCGGTCTACGAGCAGGATCACGTGACGGTCGATACCGGCGTCGCCGGCGAAACGCACCTGCTCGGCCACAACCTCAAGGCCACCATCGCCGATCTCGAGAAGAAGATGCGCGAGGCGGCCGCCAATCTGGAATTCGAAGAAGCCGCCCGCATCCGCGACGAGATCCGACGGCTCGAAGCGATGGATCTGGAAATCCCCGTGGGTGGCGGCGGCACCATGACAGCGCGCGGCCTCTCCTCGCCCAAGTTCGGTTCCTACGACCCCCGCCCCGCCGGCATCGTCCGCGGCCGCTCGAAAGCCGGTCGCCCAGGCGAAGCGCCGAAATTCAAGGGACGCAGGAAGCCACGGTGACGCGCTGGTTCACTCGCATGGCCCTTCGTCCTGGAACCGGAAGTTCGACAGTTCCAGGAACTTGATGGGATGCGGCCAACCTTCGAAGGTGCTCAGTCCGACGCGGACCGGGCACGAATTGGTGTACACTATCCGATCATCCGGCGCTTTCATGGTCGCGTCATATTTGACCGGCTTCGCCAGGTGATTGGCGACCGTCAGCATCATGCCGCTGTCGATCTGCTTGAAGCTCACATCGACCGCATTGGACAGCGAACCGCCGGCGGGGATCGGCTCGGCGCCAGCGATCTGGCCGTCTTCGATCTTGAAGGCAATCACAAAGCGCTCGCCGGGATAAATCACGATCGCGCCCTTGTCGGTGACATAGGGCACGCCATTTGATCGGCACGGCATGGCACCGCACTGTTGCGAATCGTCGGCCCGGACGGCCGCTGCCGTAACCAACGCGGCCACAAGTGCCGACAGCACGTTTCGGCTCAGCCGCCGAGCGCCACTCCAGGTCAAATTCCCCTCCCCCGAATCGCTCTTAGACCTTGGTCTTATCCGACTTAGGTCTGCCCGCCTAGCCATGGACAAATCCGCCCGCTCAATGCTTCCCTAGGGCATGTCCCAGTCGACGCTGATCCTCGGCCTGTCGCTGGCCTATCTTGGCCTTCTGTTCGTGGTCGCGCATTTCGGCGAGCGGAGCGCGGCGCGCTGGTCGCGCAGCCGCGCCGGGCCGATCATCTACGCCCTGTCGCTCGCGATCTATTGCACCTCCTGGACGTTCTACGGCGCGGTCGGGCGGGCGGCCACCGTCGGGCTCGACTTCATGCTGATCTATGTCGGGCCGGCCCTGGTCATCCTGTTCGGCTGGCCGGTGCTGGCCAAGATCATCCGCCTTGCCAAGCGCCACAACGTCACCTCGATCGCGGACTTCCTGGCGGCGCGCTATGGCAAGAGCCGGGCGGTCGCCGTCACCGTCACCTTGATCGCGAGCATCGGCGTGCTGCCCTACGTGGCGCTGCAATTGCAGGCCGTTTCCACCACTTTCGCCGCCCTGGCCGGGCCGATCACCTTCGAGCCCGGAACCGGCCAGCCGGTCTGGTACGATACCGCCTTCATCGTCGCCTTGCTGATGGCGGTGTTCACCATTCTGTTCGGCGTGCGCCACGTGCAGGCCAGCGAGCAGCATCGCGGCATGATGATGGCGATCGCGTTCGAGTCCATCATCAAGCTCGCGGCCTTGCTGGCGGTGGGGCCGTTCGTGGTATGGGGCCTGTTCGATGGGCCGGCGGACTTGTCCGTTGCGGTGGCGCGCGCGGTCGACAATCCCGCGCTGACAACGCTGACGCCCAACGGCAACTGGCTGGCGATCACGGTGCTGGCGGGTCTTGCCTTCCTCTGCCTGCCGCGCCAATTCCACGTTGCGGTGGTGGAGCACGATCATCCGCGCAGCCTCTCCCGGGCGCGCTGGTTGTTTCCGCTCTACATGCTGCTGATCAATCTGTTCGTGGTGCCAATCGCGCTCGCCGGGCTTGCCTTGCTTGGGCCGGCCGCCAATCCGGATCTGTTCGTGCTGTCCCTGCCGCTTTTGGGCGGGAACGATTGGCTGTCCATCTTCGTTTTCATCGGTGGCCTGTCGGCGGCGACCAGCATGGTGGCGGTCGCCTGCATGGCGCTCTCCGGCATGGTCGGCAACGAGCTGGTGATGCCGCTGCTCCTGCGCCGCAACGAGGAGATGAAAGGCAATATCGGCCGGCGTGCGCTGCTGGTGCGGCGCCTGTCGGTCATCGCCATCCTGCTGGCCGCCTATGCCTATCACCGCACCGTCGCCGGCCTGCTGCCGCTCGCCACCATCGGCATGGTGTCGTTCTGCGCGGTCGCCAATTTCGCGCCGCCCCTGCTGCTCGGGCTCTATTGGCGGCGCATGCATCGCTATGGCGTGATCGCCGGCCTCGCCGCCGGCTTCTTCGTCTGGTTCGCGGCAGTGCTGTGGCCGACGCTGGAGCGCGGCGCAGCCCTGCTGGTTTTGCCGGCTGCCGGGCCGCTGGCCTGGTTCGATCCGCTGCCGCGCGGCTTCCTGGTCGGGTTGACCGTCAATATCGTGTTGCTGGTCGGCGTCTCGCTGCTGACCCGGCCGCAGGGGCGCGACCAGCGCCAGGCCGCCGCCTTCGTCGGCGACACCGAGCCCGATGCCCTGACCGCCGAGCCGCGCGAGCAGGCGCGCGACCTGGCGCAGCTGCAGGAACTGGCCGCCCGTTTCATCGGCGAGGAACGCGCGGCCGAAGCGTTCGCCGGCGTGACCGTCTCCGGTCCCGCCGCCTATGAGTTCGTGGAACGGCTGCTGTCCGGCACCATCGGCGCCGCCTCCGCCCGCGTGGTGATGGGAACCGCCCGCCGCCGCGCCTTGTGGATGCCGGGATCGGTGCGCGAGGTGCTGCACGATGCCACCGCCGCCATCCGCTACAACGCCGATCTGCTGCGCAAGACGCTAGACCATGTCGGCCTCGGCATCGCGGTGTTCGATGCCGAAGGCAAGCTCGAGATCTGGAACGAGCGGTTCGCCATCCTGGTCGGCGCGCCGCGCGAACGGCTGGCGACCGGCGTATCCGCCGCCCAGCTTGCCGACCAGGCGCCGATCCTGGCCGAGCTGACGGCGTGGAACGCCCCGCCAATGCGCGAGCTGCGCCTGCCCGACGGCAGCTCTACCGAGCTGCGCGTCGATCCCCTGACCGGCGGCGGCATCGTGGTGACGGCGAGCGATGTGACCGAGCGCGTGCGCGCCGCCGAAGCCCTGCGCGACAGCGAGCGGCGCATCCGCATCGTCACCGACAATGTCCCGGTCCTGATCGCCTATGTCGACCGCAACCAGCGTTACCGCTTCACCAACCGCGCCTACCAGGCGACCATGCGCAGCGCCGCCGCGGACACCGAAGGCCGGCACGTGCGGGAGGTCCTCGGCGAAGCGCGCTATCACCGCCTGCTGCCCTACGTGGAAGCGGTGCTGGCCGGCTCGCCGCAGAGTTTCGAGATCGAGTTCCCGACCAACGACGCGCAGATCGAGGTGGCGAGCGGCACCTACCTGCCGCATTTCGATGCGCAGGGGCAGGTGGTCGGCTTCTTCCTGCTCTATGTCGACATCACAGAGCGGCGGCGGGCCGAAGCCGCCTTGCGCATCGCCAACGAATCGCTGGAGCGCCGGGTCGCACAGCGTACGGCCGAGCTGGAAGCCGCGCGCGCCAAGGCCGAAGAAGCCAATATCGACAAGACCCGCTTCATCGCCGCCGCCAGCCATGACCTGCTGCAGCCCTTGCATGCCGCGCGCCTGTTCGTGGCGGCGATGGCCGAGCGCCACCCGCGCGACGACCTGGTGGAAAAGATCGATCACGGCCTCGGCGCGGTCGAATCGCTGCTCGATGCGCTGCTCGACATCGCCAAGCTCGATGCCGGCGCGGTGAAGCCGGAAGTGCGCGCGGTCCCGGTCGGGCCGCTGCTGGAGTCGCTGGTCGCCTCGTTCGTGCCGATCGCCGACAAGCAGGGCGTGGAACTGCGCTACGTTCCGACCAACGCCGTGACCAAGAGCGATCCCGCGCTGCTGCGCCGCGTGCTGCAGAACTTCCTCTCCAACGCCATCCGCTACAGCCACCGGCCGGGCAAGCGGGCGCGCGTGCTGCTGGGCTGCCGGCGCGGGGCGGAGCTCACCATCACCGTCGTCGATAACGGCCCCGGTATCGCGCCGGAGCAGCAGCAGGCGGTGTTCCAGGAATTCACCCGCCTGCGCAAGGCAACGCGGGACGGCGAGCGCGGCCTTGGCCTCGGCCTTGCCATCGTCGATCGGATCGCGCGCGTGCTCGGCCATCGCATCCAGTTGCGTTCGCGGCCGGGCAAGGGTTCATCCTTCTCGATCGCGGTTCCGCTGGCGCCGGTTTCGGAGGTGCGCATGCCGGCGGGCATTCCGGTCACGCCCCGCTCGCGCCGCTTTGCCCATGCGCCGCTGGTGGTCTGCATCGATGACGAGCGCCAGGTGCGCGAGGGCATGGCGGCGCTGCTCGGCTCCTGGGGCTGCGAGACCGTGCTGGGCGAGAGCGCCGAGGAAATCCTTGGCGCGACCGAGATCGCCGGCCGCGCGCCGGACCTGCTGCTGATCGATCTGCATATCGGCAATGGCGAGAACGGCTTTTCCATCATCTCGCATCTGCGCCAGCATTGGGGCGCCGATCTGCCGGCGGCTCTGATCACCGCCAACCGCGACCCTGCGACCGTCGCCATCGCCCGCAGCCAGCGCGTCGATGTCCTGTTGAAGCCGGTGAAGCCCGCGCAGTTGCGCGCGCTGATCGCGCAACGCGCGGCGAGCGCGGAGTAGCGGCCGAGCCTTACGCCTCGTCCGCCACCGGCGCTGGCAGCGGCGCTGCGGGATCGAGCGCCAGGCGTTGGGCCAGCACGATCGCCTGGGTGCGGGAATGGACCCCCATCTTGCGCAGGATCTCGGTCACGTGCGCCTTCACCGTCGCCTCGCCGATCTGCATGTCGTAGGCGATGATCTTGTTGGGCTTGCCCTCCGCCATCAGCGCGAACACGCGATGCTGCTGCGGCGTCATGCGCGCCGCACGGGTGGCAAGGTCGGCGTCGGTGGGCGAGAGCGCGCCGTCGCCCGCGCTCGGCGGCAGGATGATCTCGCCGCGCATTGCCGCGCGGACTGAGGCGATGATCTCTTCCATCGGCGAGGATTTGGGGATGAAGCCCGCCGCGCCCATCTCCACCACCTGGCGCATCGCGGCCGCATTGCGGGTGGCCGACACGATGACCAGCGGCGCGGTCGGATAGTTGGCACGCAGCATTGCGACGCCCGTCAGCCCCTGCATGCCGGGCATATCGAGATCGAGGACGACCAGATCGACATCCGGCCGGGCGGCGATGGCGGCGCTGGCCTCGTCCAGCGTGCCGGCGAGCGCGACCTCCGCCTTGGGAAACGCCGCGCGCAAGGCGAGTGCCAACGCATCCCGCACCATGGGATGGTCGTCCGCCACGATGAACATCACGTCCGGCAGGTCCTTGCCCTCCGCCAGCCTGGATCGCGTGAGGTTAGCACAGATTGCGATCCCGCTCAGGCCCCCGCGCGGAGCCGCCTTGATTCCACGCCCCGCCGCCGCCAGGATGAAAATCTGCGCTTTGCACGGCGAATCGGGGCCGCATGCCTAACCATCCAGCCAACCAGAATGCCCTGAAGGTCGCCCTGGTCACCGGCGCGGCCAAGCGCATCGGCAAGTCGATCGCCCTGCGCCTGGCGGAGAATGGCTGGAACGTCGCGATCCATTATCGCAATTCCGCCGCCAAGGCCGAAGCGGTGGCGGCCGAAGTGCGCCTGCGCGGCGGCAAGGCGATGACGGTCGAAGCCGACCTTTCCCGCGAGCACGAGGTCGAGGCCATCGTGCCGAAAGTGGCCGACCAACTGGGCCCGCTCAGCCTGCTGGTGAACAACGCCTCGGTGTTCGAGATGGACAAGGCCGAGACCGCGACGCGCGCCAGCTGGGACAAGCACATCGAGACCAACCTGCGCGCGCCCTTCGTGCTGTCCCAGGCGTTCGCGCGCCAGTTCACCGCCGACAGCGGCGGCAACATCATCAACCTGCTGGACCAGAGGGTGTGGAAGCTGACGCCCTATTTCGTCAGCTACACCATCGCGAAGATGGGACTGTGGACCCTCACCCGCACGCTGGCGCTGTCCTACGCGCCGCGCATCCGGGTCAACGGCATCGGGCCGGGCCCTACCCTGCCCTCACCGCGCCAGAGCCCGGAGCAATTCGCCCAGCAATCGGCGGCCATGCCGCTCGGCCACGGCGCGACCCCGCGCGAGATCGCGCGCGCTGTCCTCTTCATCCTGGAGACGCCGTCCATGACCGGGCAAATGATCGCGCTCGATGGCGGGGAGCATCTGGGTTGGCAGGTGCCAGGCAAAGGCTATCAGCCGCGGGAATGATCGCCCGCTCAATCCCCACAAAAACGGCGGGAAATAACTGGCCTTTTCGCGGCGATTCCCTTCGCCCGTGGAATAGATTCGCACTCCGCCGGTTCCTATATTAGGCTCAGTGATATGGCCGCTGTGCGGCCGGGAATTGCGAAATCATCGGCGAGAGCCCCAGGGTGCGGCTCTCCTTACCAGCCCCAGAGTGCGGCGAGCGTCCGAAAGGATCGAAGCCATCATGTCGTCTCCCGCGGAGAGAGTGACCGCATTGCCGGCCGCCTTGTACGGCCGTACCATGAAAGTGTTCGTGCGCGACCTGATCCTGCCTTGCCGGATCGGCGTCTACAGCCATGAAAAAGATGGCGAGCAGCGGGTGCGCATCAATCTGGAGCTGACCTGCGCCGAGCACCCGGCCATCAATGACGAGCACCACAACGTCGTGTGCTACGCCGAGGTGGTCGCCGGCATCCGCCGGCTGCTCAGCGAGGGCCACATCAACCTGGTCGAGACCCTGGCGGAGCGGATTGCCGCCCAATGCCTGGACGATCACCGGATTCTCGGCGCCAAGGTGCGGGTCGAAAAGCTCGATGTCATGCCGGAAGCGAGCGCGGTAGGCGTGGAGATCGAACGGCACCGCGTCAATCGTTAATTTTGACGGTCAATAAAAGCTTAGCAGGCCCAGCGATCGCGCGAGATTCTCGCAGGAATCCGCCACTTTTTCGGTCATAGGACCGTCAAAATGGCTGAGTTCTGCGGTTTCCGGGGCAAGTTGTGCACAGAGGCCTAGGCGGTTCTAGGTGTCCAGAAAGAGTCAAGTACTGATTCGAGTCTGTGACTCCCTGATGACCAATTGATTCAGTGAAATCACGTGATTTCAAGTAGATAGTATTTTGTGCCTGTTTTTTATGCAACTGGCGCGGCCCGCGGGAATCCGACACTGACACATTTCTGAAGCCTGCTTTTCGACAGACTTATCCACAGGATTCGTGGATATCTGGACTGGTTGGTCAAACGACGACTCTGATTGGTAAATGGAATCGCGGAATCGTGCGATTCAACCTCACAAACTTGTCCCGCAGCGACACATTCACAGGTGCGCGGCGCTTCTATTCGCTGGATTTGACCGCCGATCCGGCGCGGCGTAATCGACGTCCATGAGCACGAAAGCCAACAAGCCAGATCCTATCGAAGCCATCGACGATCAGCCCGAGCCTGTGGAGGTGCCGCCCGGTAGCCTTGGCGGCGGCCTCGGCCATGGGCTGGAGGTCATCCGCGAGCAGGTGAAGACCCTGCCGGCAGGACCCGGCGTCTATCGCATGATCAACGTGCGCGGCGACGTGCTCTATGTCGGCAAGGCGCGCGACCTCAGGAAGCGCGTCTCGTCCTATACCCAGATCTACCGCCTGGACATGCGGCTGCAGCGCATGGTGGCCGAGACCGCCACCATGGAGTTCGTCGCGACCCATACCGAGGTCGAGGCGCTGCTGCTGGAGGCCAACCTCATCAAGCGCTATCTGCCGCGCTACAACGTGCTGCTGCGCGACGATAAGAGCTTCCCCTATATCGCCATCACCGGCGACCACCCGGTCCCGCAGATCACCAAGCATCGCGGCGCACGCAACCGGCCCGGCGAGTATTTCGGACCCTTCGCCTCCGCAGGCGCGGTCAACCGCACCATCGTCGCCCTGCAGCGCGCCTTCCTGCTGCGCAATTGCAGCGACAGCATGTTCGCGATGCGCACGCGCCCCTGCCTGCAATACCAGATCAAGCGCTGCTCGGCACCGTGCGTGCAGCGCATCTCGATCGAGGATTACGGCGAGTTGGTGAAGGAAGCGCGCGACTTCCTGACCGGCCAGAGCCGCGAGATCCAGGACCGCCTGGTGCTGGAGATGCGCACCGCCAGCGACGCGCTGGATTTCGAGCGCGCCGCGCGCCTGCGCGACCGCATCCAGGCGCTGACCCAGATTCAGTCGCGTCAGGACATCAACCTCGCCGGCGTCGAAGAAGCCGACGTGATCGCGGCCTGGCAGGAAGGCGGGCAGACCTGCATCCAGGTCTTTTTCTTCCGCAATCACGGCAATTACGGCAACCGCGCCTATTTCCCCTCGCACGACAAGAGCACGGAGTTGGCCGAGGTGCTGGCCGCCTTCATGGGCCAGTTCTACGAGAACAAGCAGCCGCCGCGACTCATCCTGGTCAGCGACACGCCCGCCGAGTGCGAGCTGCTGGCCGAGGCGCTCAGCGTGCGCGCGGGCGCCAAGGTGGAGATCCTCGCGCCCCAGCGCGGCGACAAGCGCAAGGCGCTGGACCATGCCTTGCTCAATGCCAAGGAGGCGCTGGCGCGCCGCAGGGCCGAATCCGGCACGCAACTGAAACTGCTGCGCGGCATCGCCGATCTGTTCGGCCTCGACCAGCCGCCGAAGCGCATCGAGGTCTACGACAACAGCCACATCTCCGGCACCAATCCCTATGGCGCGATGATCGTGGCCGGGCCGGACGGATTCATGAAGAACCAGTATCGCAAGTTCGCGATCCGCCGCGTCGCCCAGGAGAAGGCCCAGGGCGAAACGGTGGGCGAAACGATGGGCGAAACGCCGGCGGAGCTTGGTCCGGCCGGCGACGTTCGGATGGACGAGGCCGAGAGCGAAGTACAGCGCTCGGCGATTGCGATGGATGACGCTTCGATCAAGCCCGAGATCCAGCCCGGCGACGATTACGCCATGATGCGTCAGGTCCTGACCCGGCGCTTCTCGCGCGCGATTCAGGAAGACCCGGACCGCCAGCGCGGCATGTGGCCGGACCTTGTGCTGGTGGATGGCGGCCTCGGCCAGCTTTCCGCCGCGCTCGATGTGTTCCGCGAGCTTGGGCTCGATGACGTGCCGGTGGCGGCGATCGCCAAGGGTCCGGAGCGCAATGCCGGACGCGAGCGGTTCTTCCTGCCGGGTCGCGAGCCCTTCCTGCTCGACCCCAAGAACCCGGTGCTTTATTTCTTGCAGCGCCTGCGCGACGAAGCACACCGATTCGTGATCGGCGCGCACCGCGCCAAGCGCTCGTCCCTGATCGGCAAGTCGGAGCTGGACCAGATCGCCGGCATCGGCGCCAAGCGCAAGAAGGCTTTGCTGCTGCATTTCGGCTCGGCACGCGCGGTTGCGCGCGCGGGTCTTTCGGACTTGTGCGCCGTTGAAGGCATCAACGAAACCGTCGCGAAGAAGATCTACGATCACTTCCATGGTGGATAGCGGTGGTTGAAGAAACCGCGCGGAATGCCAAGATTTGAGACAAAGGCCGTGTGCGCCGCGATACGCCCGCTATGACACGCCCTCTATGACACGCCGGGGGCGATTTGCTATTCTCCCCCTCGATCGGAGCCTGAATCACCATCCATGCTGAATTTCGCCAACATCCTCACCATGTCGCGCATCGCCGCGATTCCCGCGATCGTCGGCTTCATGATGATGAAGGGACCGGCCTGGCACTGGGTGGCGCTGGCGCTGTTCGTGCTGGCCTGCGTAACCGACTGGTTCGACGGCTATGTCGCACGGCGGCTGGACCAGGTTTCGCCGCTCGGCCGCTTCCTCGACCCGATCGCCGACAAATTGGTGGTGGCGGCCGTCCTGCTGATCCTGGTTTCGGTCCGCCACATCGACGGGTGGGCGATCCTGGCGGCCCTTATCATCCTGTGTCGCGAGATCCTGGTTTCGGGCCTGCGTGAGTTCCTGGCGGAGCTGCGCGTCGGCGTGCCGGTCAGCATGCTCGCGAAATGGAAGACAACGGTGCAGATGATCGCGCTCGGCTTCCTGATCGTCGCAAAGCCAGCCAGCGAAGTGCCGATCAACGCCATGCTGATCGGCGAGATCCTGCTGTGGATCGCGGCCGGGCTCACTCTCGTTACCGGCTACGATTACATGACGATCGGCCTCAAGCACATGGCGGCCCAGCCGTCGGCGGGTTCCGACGCCAGCCGCTCGCGCGACCGCTAGGCCTCCATGAAAATACTCGGCCTAGGCGGGTGGAGCGGCGCCGGCAAGACAACGCTGCTCAGCAAGCTCATCCCCGAACTCATCCGCCGCGGCTTCAGCGTCTCGACCATGAAGCATGCCCATCATGGCTTCGACGTCGACCAGCCCGGCAAGGACTCATACGTCCACCGCCAGGCCGGCGCGACCGAAGTGCTGATCGCGTCGGAGAAACGCTGGGCTCTGATGCATGAGTTGCGCCAGTCGAGCGAGCTCAGCGCGACGGATCTCGCCAAGCACATGAGTCCCGTCGACCTCCTGCTGGTCGAAGGCTTCAAGCGCGAGCCGCACGACAAGCTGGAGATCTACCGCGCCGAGAACGGCAAGCCCCTGCTCTCCACCGGCGATGCCACCTATGTCGCGATTCTGTCCGACACGGCGGTGAGCGATACGAGCTTGCCGGTCATCGACCTCAACGACATCGCGGCCATCGCCGATTTCATCGTGAAGCATTGCGCTCTTAAGACGAAGCCATGACTTCCCGTGCCAGCGCCAGCGTCACCCTGCGCTGCTGTGCCAGGGCTGCGCGATCGATGCGCGCGACCATGTCCGCCGCCGTGGCGAACGAGCGTTCCACCCGGCTCGCCACGTAGCGCAGCACGTCCTCGTTGACCTCGAGCCCGCGGTCGGCGAATTGCTTGGCCATCACCGCGACCAGCAGGTCGTCGTCGGGCGCAGCCAGCGCAACCGCGGGGATGCTGGCGAGGCGCGAGGCGAGGTCGGGCAGCGCGACCGGCCAGCGTGCCGGCGGCGCTTCGCTGACGATCAGCAGATGGCCGCCTGCCTCGCGCACCCGATTGTAGAGATGCAGCAACGCTGCCTCCGGCCAATCCTGCGGCGCATCCAGCACGATCGCCGCCGGTAGCGGCGCATCCGCGGCCGGTGCCTGGTCGAGGAACGCCGCCTTGCTGCTCGCCTGCCAGACATGCGCCAGATGCGTCTTGCCCGATCCCTTCGGCCCATGGATCGCAAGCGCATGCGAAGGCCAATCGGGCCAGCGATCGATCCAGGCGATCGCATCGCGATTGCCGGGCGCGATCACGAAATCGGCCATGCCCAGGGCCGGCCGGTATTTGAGATCGAGCGGAAGCTGCTGCGGCGCCATCAGTTGTGGGAATCGGTGGCGGACGAACCCCTGGCGGCCGAATCATCCGGCTCGACCAGCGACATGTGTGGCGGCCTAGTGCCGAGATAGAGCTTGCTAGCGCGGTATTGCCCGATGCTGAAGCGCACCAGCACGCCGATCACCGCCGCGACCGGGACAGCCAGCAGCAGCCCGACGAAACCGAACAACGCGCCGCCGGACAGCAGCGCAAAGATGATCCAGACCGGATGCAGCCCGACCCGGTCGCCCACCAGCTTGGGCGTGAGGAAATTGCCTTCGAGCACCTGGCCGACCCCGAAAATGACGGCGACGATGGCGACCGACCACCAATTGTCGAATTGCCCGATCGCGATCGCCATCGAGACCGCGAAGCCGGTCAGCGATCCGACATAGGGGATGAAGGTGAGGAGCCCGGCAATCAATCCGATCACAACTCCGAACGGCAAGCCCACGATCAGCAGCGCAATCGAGTAATAGAGCGCCAGGGTAAGGCACACCATCGACTGGCCGCGCGCGAAGCCGGCCAGAGTCTGGTTGGTGAGCTTTGCCTGCGCGCGGATCACCTCGGCATGATCGCGCGGCAGCAGCTCGTCGATCCGGGCGACCAGGTGGTCCCAGTCGCGCAGCAGATAGAACGCGACGACGGGCGTGATGAAGATCAGGGACAGCAGGTTGGCGAGCGCCAGCCCCTGCCCCACCACGCCTTCCAGCAGGCCGACCAGCCAGCTCAGCGCTGTGCCGAAGCGCGTGCGGACGATCTGTCCCAGTTCCGCCGCATCGGGCAGATCGAGGCGCTGCTGCAATTGCGTGATGAAAGGCAGCAGGCGGTCATGCGTGCGCGCGATGAAATCGGGCAAACTGCTCAGGAATGCGATCACTTGCTGCACCGCCAGCGGGACGATCAGCAACAGCAGCAGAATCACCACCACGGCGAACACCGCCGTCACGATCGTGGTCGCCAGGGTGCGCGAGGCGCCCATCGCCTCCAGCCGGTCGCACACCGGATCCAGCAGATAGGCGATCGCCATGCCGGCAACGAAGGGCAGCAGGATGCCCTTCAGCAGCACCAGCAGGGCGACAAAGACGATGAGGGCAATGCCCCAGACCTTGGCTTGGGTGGAGAGCGTCATGCGGCTTTATTGCGGCACGGCCGGCGCATCGGGAACCGCCGGCTCCGTGCTTGGTGCCGCCGGTTGATTCAGGGGCGGCTGATTCATCGGCATCGGCAGCGGCGCCGGCTCGGGCAGCGTGGTCGCGCTGGCATTGGCGTCCTGGCGCAGCGTGCCTTTGGTCGGATCGCCGATCGCCATGGCGAGCGAGAGGTCCTGCTGCGCCAGCGAGCGCTGGAACTGCGGCAGGTCGCCGAGGAAGCTGATGTCGAGGATGGCCAGCGTGCGCGTCAGGCTGACCAGGCGCACCGACTTCAGCGACGGCACGCCGCCCAATTGCTTCTTGATGTCCACCCACTGCTTGAGGTTGCTGACCGGCACCTCGATGGTCATGTTCGACTGCTTGCTGGCATCGACGAGGTTGGCCTGCTTCCACTGGCTCTGCACCCAGGCGATGGTGCGATCTGCGCTCTGGGCTAGCAGGTCGTCGATGGTAGTCGCATCGCCCGACAGGCTGTCGGTGAAGCTGTTCGGCGCCTCACGGCTGTAGCGGGTGGCGGAGATCGCGAAATTCTGCGTGCCATCGGCGCCGGGTGGCGATGCCTTCACCTCCGTCACCAGCACATCGCCGGCGCCATAACGCTGCGCCAGCGCGGTCAGCCGCGGCAGGTCGCCGGCTAGCGCCTGTGTTGCGGTCAGGGTCGTGGTATCGGACACATCGCCGGTCGGCAGCACCATCGGCACCAGGCTGACATTCGGCGCCTTCAGGCTCCATTGCGCCAGCCAGAGATTCGCGGCGCCCCACAGATTGCTGTTGCCGGTCTCGTCGGTATAGACCGGCAGCACCAGCAGGCGCTTGGTTTGGATCTGCGCGAACTCGACCTTGTTGCCGGCGAGATATTGCTGCACCGGGTCGGCCAGGAAGCGGAAGGTGAAACGGCCGATATAGTGGGTGGCCGAACTCTTCTCCTGCTCGATCTCGAAATCCTGCACCCAGGTCGAGATGATGTCGTCGCTGGGCAGCGTCAGCGACGCCACGCGTTCGGGCGGCGCGATATCGGCCAGCACCTTTTGCAGCGCCTTGCGCTGGCCTTCGATCAAGGCCTGGTCGCGCAGGGTCGCGATATCGCCGGTGATGTCGACGTCGATGCCGGCGGCGGTATAGACCGCGCTCGACTGCGCCCACGCTACGCTCGCCGACAGCGTGAGCAGGAGCATCGCCAGAAGCCCGCGGCAGTGCCGCCGGATGATCGTCAATTCCATTGCAACGGGCCTCGAAATCCTTATTGTCCGGACCGTACAGCTTATAGCCCATCGCCAGGGAGGATGCCATAACCCGCCCGCCACAGGAGACTGGCAAATCCAATGCCGGCAATGGCTTGACCTATCGCGAGGCTGGCGTCGACATCGATGCCGGCGAATCCTTGGTGGAGGCGATCAAGCCGCTCGCCAAATCGACCGCGCGCAGCGGTTCGGACGCGGGCCTGGGCGGCTTCGGCGCCTTCTTCGACCTGAAGGCAGCCGGCTATCGCGACCCCCTCCTCGTCTCCACCACCGACGGCGTCGGCACCAAGCTGAAGGTCGCGATCGAAGCCAGCAAGCATGACAGCGTCGGTATCGATCTGGTTGCCATGTGCGTCAACGACCTGGTGGTGCAAGGCGCCGAGCCGCTGTTCTTCCTCGACTACTTCGCGACCGGCAAGCTCGACGTGGCGGCGGCAAGCTCCATCATCGCCGGCATCGCCGACGGCTGCAAACAGGCCGGCTGCGCCCTGGTGGGCGGCGAGACTGCGGAAATGCCCGGCATGTATGCCAAGGGCGACTACGACCTCGCCGGCTTCGCGGTCGGGGCGGTGGAGCGCGACCAGGCGCTGACCGGCGGCGCCGTGAAAGAGGGCGATGTCATTCTCGGCCTCGCCTCCACCGGCATTCATTCCAACGGCTTTTCGCTGGTGCGCAAGATCGTCGAGCAGTCCGGCCTCGGCTGGACCGAGCCTTGCCCGTTCGAGTCGCGCAAGTCGATGGGCGAAGCGCTCCTGACGCCGACGCGGATCTATGTGAAGAGCGTGCTCGCCGCCGTCAAATCCGGCGGCGTGAAGGCGCTCGCCCACATCACCGGCGGTGGCCTGGTCGACAACGTGCCGCGGGTCCTGCCCGACACGCTGCAGGCGGATATCGACGGCGGAAGCTGGAAGCTGCCCACCGCTTTCGGCTGGCTGATGAAGACCGGCGGCGTGCCGCTGGACGACATGATCCGCACGTTCAATTGCGGCATCGGCATGGTCGCGGTGGTGGCACCCGATGCCGAAACCCGCATCACGCAGGTGCTGAAGGATCACGGCGAAACCGTGCATCGGATCGGCGGCATCGTGCGGCGCGCGGCCGATGCCGAAGGCTGCGTCGTGCGCAACACCGGCCATTGGTAGGCATCGCCTTGGGCGCGCCGCTGAAAGTCGCTGTGCTGATTTCAGGCCGCGGCTCCAACCTGCAGGCCTTGATCGATGCGTTCGGCCCGCAGGTGCCCGACAGCCCCGTCAAGATCGCCTTGGTGCTGTCCAACAAACCGGATGCGCCGGGCCTTGAGCATGCCGCCAAGGCGGGCCTTAAGACCGAGATCGTCGATCACAGGGCATTTCAGAATCGTGATGATTTCGACGTTGCGATGGACCGCGAGATCCGCGCCGCCGGGGCTGAGTTCGTTGTCCTGGCCGGCTTCATGCGGCTCCTCACGCCCCAATTCGTGACGGCGTGGAAGGACAAGCTGGTCAACATCCATCCCGCTCTGCTGCCGGCCTTTCCGGGGTTGGAGACGCACAAGCGTGCCCTGGCGGCCGGCGTGCGCGTCCATGGCGCCACCGTCCATTTCCTGCGGCAGGAAACCGACACCGGCCCCATCATCGCCCAGGCCGCGGTGCCGGTCCTGCCGGGCGACGACGAAGCCGCGCTCGCCGCGCGCGTCCTCCACGCCGAGCATCGGCTCTATCCGCTGGCGCTGCGGCTGATCGCCGAGGGCAAGGTGCGTGTCGAAGGCGAGCGCGCGATCGTGGCTGATGTGCCGTTCACCGATGGCGTATTGTTCAATCCAGCGCTCGCTTGATGGCGCGGCGAGTTGAGCGCTGGCGCATCGCGGCGATCGCTGCCGCATTGACATTAGCCGGCTGCGACGATTCCCCGTCCATCACCCACTATGTGCTCGCCTTGAGCTGGGGGCCGGCTTTCTGCGAATTCAATCCGGACAAGCCGGAATGCCGGGAACTCGATGGCGCGGACTTCGCCGCCAGCAACCTGACGGTGCACGGCTTGTGGCCGAACAGCGGGCCGAGCGACGGCCCGTCCTATTGTAACGTCGACGCGGCCACCAAGGCGCTAGACCAGCCCCAGAGTTGGTGCGAGCTGCCGAAGCCGAAGCTCGATGACGACACGCGCGCGCTTCTGAAGTCTGCGATGCCCGGCACCGCGTCATGCCTGGACCGGCATGAGTGGATCAAGCACGGCACCTGCGCCGATATGCGTGCGCAATCCTATTTCGCAGACACGCTGCGCCTGGCCGCCGCCGTGCAGGCAACCAGGCTCGGCCAGGTCATTACCGACAATGTCGGGCGGAACGTCACGCCGCAGCAATTGGCAAACGCGTTCGAAGCAACGTTCGGCGCTGGGTCCAGCCAGGCGCTGACATTCATCTGCACGGAGCGCAAGGGCAGTCACTATCTGGCGGAGATCCGTATCGCGCTCGCTCCGTCATCGCTCAAAGGGACGCTGGAGCGCGACGACCTCTATCTCGAAGGCCCCCGCCCCGCCGGCTCCTGCCCCGACACCATGCGCATCGACCGGGCCGGCCAATAGGCCGTTCGCGCGCCTCGTGGCGCCGAAAATGCGACAATAAACTGGCCAGCCCCGGTCTTGCGGAAGGCCGCCGGCTCGGCTAGAAACCGGTTTAGTCGGAGCCATTATCGGAGCTTGCCTCATGGCCAGTGAACAGGACCAGCTTCTCGCCAGCCGCCAGGAAGGCTGGAAGGGTTTTTCGCGGTTCCTCTTCTGGGGCACCATCCACGTGGCGATCGTCACGCTGATCGCGACCTTGTTTTACATCAACGGCCCGTCGGTCGGGCTGACGATCGTTTCGGCGCTGCTGGTGATCGGCGGCATTTTCGTCACCGCGATCGCCCTCCTGCGCTCTTAGGCCGCAGGGCAGACCGGAAACAGGAACGGCGCCGGACGAGCCGGCGCCGTTTGTCGTTTCAGGCTCAGCGGAAATTCAGCCGACCAGCTCGATCCCGCTGAAAAAGAACCCGATCTCGATCTTGGCGTTCTCGGCGGAATCGGAGCCGTGCACCGAATTGGCTTCGATCGATTCCGCGAAATCCTTGCGGATGGTGCCCGCCGCGGCATTGGCCGGGTTGGTCGCGCCCATCACTTCGCGGTATTTGGCGACGGCATTCTCGCCCTCCAGCGCCTGCACAACCACCGGCCCGGAGGTCATGAACTTGCACAGATCGGCGTAGAAAGGACGGGCGGCATGCACTTCGTAGAACTTCTCGGCCTGGGCTTTGCTCAGCCACAGCCGCTTCTGCGCGATGATGCGCAGGCCCGATTCCTCGATCCGCGCGTTGATCTTGCCGGTCAAATTGCGGCGCGTGGCGTCCGGCTTGATGATCGACAAGGTCCGTTCACTGGCCATTTGCTCTTGCTCCTGTTGGCGAAACTGGCGCGGGGTTATATACAGTCCGCCGCCCAGCCGCAACGCGCATCTTGCGTCGCGAGAAGGCCCAGAAATCAAGCACGTGTGCCATGTTAACCATTACCGACCTGACCTGCCGCATCGCCGGGCGCCCGCTTCTTGAGGGCGCCAGCCTCGCGCTGCCTGGGGGCCACAAGGCCGGGCTGATCGGGCGCAACGGCACCGGCAAGACCACATTGCTGAAGCTGATCGCCGGCGATCTGCATGCCGACACCGGCGAGATCCGCCTGCCCAACGGCACGCGCGTGGGCCGCATCGCGCAGGAAGCGCCTGATGGCCCGCAGAGCCTGCTGGAGACCGTGCTGGCCGCCGATACCGAGCGGCAGAGCCTGCTAGACGAAGCCGAGCATGCCACCGACGGCCATCGCATCGCCGACATCCACCAGCGCCTGCACGAGCTCGAGGCGCATTCCGCGCCGGCGCGCGCGGGCGCGATCCTGCACGGCCTCGGCTTCGATGCCGAGGCGCAGCAGCGCCCGTGCAGCGACTTCTCCGGCGGCTGGCGCATGCGCGTCGCGCTGGCGGCCCTGCTGTTCCAGGCGCCCGATCTGCTGCTGCTGGACGAGCCGACCAACCATCTCGACCTCGAAGCCACGCTGTGGCTCGAGGATTTCCTGAAGCGCTATCCGCACACCGTGCTGCTGGTCAGCCACGATCGCGACCTGCTGAACCGCGCGGTCGACAAGATCATTCACCTGCACGACCGCAAGCTTACGATGTACACCGGCGGCTACGACGATTTCGAGCATGCGCGCAGCGAGCGCCTGGCTTTGCAGGCGGCGGCGAAAGCCAAGCAGGACGTGCAGCGCAAGCACATGCAGGCCTTCATCGACCGCTTCCGCTACAAGGCCAGCAAGGCGCGCCAGGCGCAGTCGCGTCTCAAGGCCCTCGCGCGCATGGAGCCGATCGCGGCGGTGATCGAGGAGCGCGGTATCGAGTTTCAGTTTCCGGAACCGGAGGAACTGGCGCCGCCCTTGATCGTGATGGACGATGTCTCCGTCGGCTATTCACCGGGAAAGCCCGTCCTGCACAAGGTCAATCTGCGTCTCGATCCCGACGAGCGCATTGCGCTGCTCGGCGCCAACGGCAATGGCAAGTCCACCATGGCGAAATTGCTGGCCGGGCGCCTGGAGCCGATGCATGGCGAACTGCGTCGCTCGCGCAAGCTGAAGGTTGGCTATTTCGCCCAGCACCAGACCGACGAATTGGATCTCGATGCGACACCGTTGCTCTCCATGGAGCGGGTCGCGCCGAAGCTGAATGCGGAGAAGTGCCGCGCGCATCTGGCGCAGTTCGGCCTCGACGTGCTGCGCGCCAACACCAAGGTCGGCAGCCTTTCCGGCGGCGAGAAAGCACGTTTGCTGCTGGCATTGATGAGCCACGGCGCGCCCAACATCCTGCTGCTGGACGAGCCGTCGAATCACCTCGACATCGATTCGCGCCAGGCGCTGGTGCAGGCGATCAACGAATTCTCCGGCGCAGTTGTACTGATCAGTCACGATCCGCATCTGATCGAGTTGACGGTCGACCGCTTCTGGCTGGTGAAGGACGGTCTGTGTCGTCAGTTCGACGGCGACCTCGCCGATTACCGCGACCTGGTGCTGGCCGAGGATCGCGCCGGCGCCGATCGCGGCTCGCGCTATCGCGGCCGCGATCCGGACGATCGCAAATCCAGCCGCCGCGAGCCGGAGGAGCGCAAGGCCGAACGCCGCGATCCCGAAGAGCGCCGGCCGGCGCGCCGCAATGCGGCATCCGGAGCGCAGCCTGCCGAGCTCAAGCGCCAGCTCGAGCAATTGGCGCTGGCTGTCGATAAACTGTCACAAGCGTTGGCGCTGATCGAAAAGAAGCTGTCCGATCCCGCGCTCTATAACCAGCACGCGGACACCATCGCCGAATGGCAGCGCAAGCATGCCGATGTGAGCAAGCGCCTGGCTGACGCGGAAGAAGTGTGGCTGAAGGCGCAGGAAACGTTCGACCGCGCAAGCGCCTAGCAAATACCTAGGAATTGCAGTCTGTTGCCACGATTCGAATCGCCGTGGCAGGCTGCGCCGCGCGCGACGCTTGAGGCGCCCATGCCGTTGCTGTCACCTAACGACGAGAACGCCGCCGTGTTCGCGGGCCTGCCGCCGGACTTGTACACGCTGTTCCAGTATTGGCGCAGCAAGCGGGCCGGCCGGAGGATGCCGGCACGCGCTGACCTCGATCCCGCCGAATTCAAGACGCTGCTGCCCAGCATGATCCTGGTGGACGTGGTGTATGACGTCGCCGGCAAGCCTGACTTCATCTATCGCCTGCTCGGTACGCACGAGGTCGAGGTGCGCGGCGAGAACCCGGTCGGCAAGCGCGTGGCCGAGAACTTCTTCGGACCTTCGCTGGAAAACGTGCTCGGCTGCTACACGTCGGTCGTGAACAGCGGCGTGCCTTATCTCGATGACGACTATTTCGTGCGCGACGGCGATCATTTCGCCGACGAGGCCAATATCTTCCTGCCGCTGTCCAATGACGGCGAGCAGGTCAACATGATCATCATCTATACGGCGTATCGCCGCATTCGATAGCAGCTACCCGCTTCTCTGTGATGCCGCGGGCTACGACAGGACCTGAGCGTTCACCACCTCGGCATTGCTGAACACCGTGGCAGTATCGGTGCCGTTGGTGAACGTGTAGGCCGTCATACCCGATACCGAAATGCCGGCGGCGGCGCCGGTGGGGCCTAGCGTGGGGTTCGGGACCGTGGCGGTCCAGCCTCCGGCAGTATCGATCCTCAGCGTGTCCGGGCTGCTGCCCCCCATATCAGCGACGAACTGGTTGTCCGCGGTGTCCGACAGCACCTCGTTCAGACTGAGTGTTACTGTGTCTGCGCCGCCGCCGGTCTGAATCCGCTCTATGTTGACGAAACCTGCCCCGCGAAGATCAATCGTGTCGGCATTGGAGCGGTTGGCATTGATGGTATCGAAGCCGATACCGCCATCGAAAATGTCGGCGGAATCCCAATTGAGAGTATCGGTGCCGCCGTCGCCAAAGAGTTGATCGACACCGGCATCTCCGGTCAGCGTATCATTGCCGTCCGCGCCGTGGAGCACATCATTTCCGCCGCCGCCCAGCAGGACGTTGTTGGCGGTGTTGCCACTGATGGTGTCGTTGAAGGCCGAGCCGGTCACGTTCTCCATGCTGACGAGCGTGTCATTGCCTTCTCCGGTCGCCGTGCCGGTTGCTAGATTGACGGTGATCGGGCCTGTTGCCGCGCTGTAATCGGCCTTGTCGTTGCCTGATCCGCCATCGAGCAGGTCGTTTCCCAGCCCGCCGATCATCGCATCGGCGCTGCTGCTGCCCTGCAGCATATCGTTGCCGGTCCCGCCATTCAGCGTATCGGCGCTGCCACCGCCAGTGAGCGTGTCGTTGCCGCCGTTTCCGATCAGGTTGTCGAGGCCGGCATCGCCGCTGATCTTGTCGGCGAGCGAGCCGCCGGTGACGGCGTCATTGCCATCCCGGCCGTGGAAAATCTGGACCGGATCGTAGCCGGCAGCATTCGCGGCCGTCAGATCGGCCGGCAGTGTCACCGTGTCGACGCCGGCGAGCGCATCGTACTGCGTGCCGGGAAAGTAGTCGCCGGCCGTCACCTGGTTGAAATTGACAACATCGTTGCCGCTGGTGAACAACGGCGGCTGCGCCGAGCCCGGCGCCAGCTGGATCTCGAACAGCCGCCCATCCATGACCTGATCTTTGCCATAGTCGGCAACCCACAGCGACATGATACTCGGATCGTCATTCGGATTGCTGCTGGGCGCCAGTGTCAGGCCCTTCGGGTGGACGTCTGTGTTGCTCAGCGGGTTCCGATGGCCCTCGAGGATCGTGATGGTATCGAGGATGGTCTTGCCGTCCCTTGAAACCACCCAGATGTCTGGATTGGGGCCTCCGGCGACGTAGAACACCTGATTGACTGGGTCATAGGTGATGCCCTCCAGGTCTTCCACGAGTGGGGCTGGCATCTTGATCGAGGCAAGCAATGTGCCGCTGAGCGTCGTCTCGAAAACAGTGTTGTGGCTTGGGTTCGATGTGACCCCTTGAAGAATCAAAAGATGATTGCTTACAGGATCAAATGCCACATCCTCGCCGTCCCCCGCGTAGGCGTCGGTCGAAAAGGAACTGAGCTTTACGCCGGGATTGCTGGCATCGACTTCGAAGATCGCGTTCTTGTCGTCGTCGCTGATGAACAGGTGCCCTGAGGCCGCGACATAAGCGAGCCCCGTCGGTTCGATGGTGACACTCGTAAGGCTGCTGCTGTGGTCGAATGCGCCGGTCGCGGACAGATGAAACAGGTTGTCGGACCTGTTGAACGGCGACTCGTTGACCTCGGAATCACACATAAGCAACGTGCCGACGCCTGGGGTGCCGGCGGAATTCCAAGTCAGTCCGGATGGGTCTGGGCTCGGTCTTGCCCATTTCGTGGTGTCGATGATCTGGACCACCTGAGGAGTGGATAATGCGGCGAGGGACCCCACCTGCGGCGCGGCAAGAGCGGCGACCGTGACGCTGCCGCCATGCATCTGCGCCGACGGAGGGGAGCTGTCCTCCAGTTCGGCCCACGGTAGAGAGCGTGACTTGCTGGACTTTGCCCTGGACACTAACGTGCCTTCAAAATTAGTCGGGGCGCCCACTAGCGATCGGGTAGCCCGAAGTGAGTGTCTTGCGCGGAGTCTATTTCACGCTTTGCATTGTCGACCTGCGGGGCTCCGCTGTCCATTCGGCTAAAATGGCAGGATTCCGAGTCAAGTGCGATAAAAGGCTTAGTCGCCCGGTTGAAAGCACGCGCCCCCGTCACAAAATCATCATCAGCGCCGCGCGCGCGGGAGACAACAAAGCTCTCAAAACGTTGCATCGGAGGATGAGTGCATGACCAATTCCATCGGCCTGCTGTGTCCCGCCTGCAAAGTCGACCTCGTCATGACCGAGCGCAAGGATGTCGAGATCGACTATTGCCCGAAATGTCGCGGTGTGTGGCTCGACCGCGGCGAGCTCGACAAGATCATCGAGAAAAGCGCGGCGCAGGAGATGCAGCAGCGCCCGCCCGTCCAGCCGCAACAGCAACCCAGTCATCAGAGCGGCGAGCGCGGTGAATACGGCGAACGCGGGGAATACGGCGAGCGCGGAGAGCGCGGCGGCTACGGCTATCGCCGCAAGTCCTGGCTGTCGGAGATCTTCGATTGATAACGGCACCATCGCTGGCCAAGGTGGCCTGATCGCTCAATCGCTCCGGTGAAAGTAGGGACCAGCCAGTTCGGCCGCACGCTCCCAACTGATTCCCTCTGACCAGTCACGAAAAAGTGAATGGTTGATTGGCTCGAGTTCGACCTTCGGCCGGCTGCGTCCGGTTTGCCAATGCACTTGCGTATGCAGGTTAAGGGTATCTGGATAGCCGGGTAGCCGGTTGGCGAAATAGCCGAAGGTACGGCGTTCGGGTGTGTCGTGGAAGCAGTCGGCGTAATCCTTGAAGTTCTGCTCACTCTGAGTAACCCACACGCCCCAGAGGAACGGTTCTTCCACGTCGTGGATCGGCACTTCGAGAATGCAGCGGATGAAGTAATCCCGCCGCTCGATCATGCAGAAATCATCATTGAGCCGCGACGTACCGGTGACGTCAGTACGATGCGCCTCCTGCCAATGGAAAGGGGCAGAATAGGCAACGCTAGGTGATCCCTCGTGAAGCTGTCCGCAGGTCGCACAGATAAAGCTGAAGATCTGCTGCAACTGGGGCCCCTACTCGCTCCGCGCCTTCTCTTCCCACTTCCCGGCCGGCGATTGCTGGAAATAGATCAGCTTGTGCCCGGCATCCTTGTACGCCTTCCAGCGCTCGCGCGCGGCGGCCACGGCCATGTCGTCGTTGCCGTCGAACATCTCGCATACCAGCGGGAACTCGCCGCAATCGGCGCGCTCCGCGCCGTCGCACAGGATCAGCAGCTTGGCCGCGTTCGGATTCTCCGGCTCCGCGGTGAGATAGATCGGCTGCTCAGCGGCGGTGCCGTCCTTGGCCGTTCCGTGCGGCAGGAAGCTGTCCGGCTTGTAGGTCCACAGATGCGCGGCCAGCGCCTCGACCCGCTCGAGCGACCCCGCCATCACGAGAGTCCGCTCGCCCCGCCCGTAGGCGCGCTCGAGGATCACGGGCAGCGTGTCCTCGAGGCTCGCGCGTTGCAGGTGGTAGAAGCGGATCTCGCTCATCGCCTCGGTAAACTTAGGCCTCTTCGTAATGGCTGGCGACCAGGTGGTCGAGCAGCCGCACGCCATAGCCGGTGGCGCCGCGCGGCGTGGTCGGGCTGTCCTTGTCAGCCCAGGCCATGCCGGCGATATCGAGATGCGACCAGATCGTGCCCTTCTGCACGAAGCGCTGCAGGAACTCGGCCGCGGTGATGCTGCCGGCATTGCGGCTGCCGCTGATGTTCTTCACGTCGGCCGCCGGCGAATCCATCATCTTGTTGTAGGCGGGCGCCAGCGGCATGCGCCACAACAGCTCGCCGGTCGCCTTGCCGCTCGCCTCGAGCTGCTTGGCCAGCTCGTCGTCATTGGCATACATGCCGCCATGGATGGTGCCGAGCGCGATCAGGATGGCGCCGGTCAGGGTCGCCAGGTCGATCATCACCTTCGGCTTGAAGGTTTCCTGGCAGTACCACATGGCATCCGCCAGCACGAGGCGGCCTTCCGCGTCGGTGTTCAGCACCTCGATGGTCTGGCCCGACATGCTGGTGACGATGTCGCCCGGCCGCTGCGCCGTGCCGGACGGCATGTTCTCCACCAGCCCGACCACGCCGACCGCGTTGACCTTGGCCTTGCGCGACGCCAGGGCGCGCATGGTGCCGATGACGGCGGCGGAGCCCGCCATGTCCCATTTCATGTCCTCCATGCCGGCCGCCGGCTTGATGGAGATGCCGCCGGTATCGAACGTAACGCCCTTGCCGACGAAGGCGATCGATTTCTCCTTGGCGTTGCCCGCGCCGTTCCATTGCATGGTGACGAGCTGGCTCTCGCGCGAGCTGCCCTGGCCGACGCCGAGCAGGGCGCCCATGCCGAGCTTGGTCATTTCCTTGATGCCCAGCACCTTGACCTCGACGCCAAGCTCGGACAGCGTCCGCGCTTCCTTGGCCAAGGTCTCGGGATAGATCACGTTGGCCGGCTCGGACACCAGGTCGCGCGCGAAGTTGACGGCGTCGACCACCTTGTCCATCGGATTGAAGGCGCGCTTGGCATCGGTCGCATCCGACACCAGCGCATTGAAGTGCTTCAGGCTCGGCTTCTGCTCGGGCTTTTCCTTGGTCTTGTATTTGTCGAAGCGATAAAAGCGCAGCCGCGCGCCATAGGCGACGTTGGCCGCGAATTCCGCCTCCTTCAGCTGCATGTCGCCGATCGATTCGACCCAGACCGACACTTCCTTCTCGCCGGTCCCGTTGAGCGCCGCCACCAGGCGGCCGCCCAGCGACTGCGCCGCCAGCGCATCGTATTTCGCCGGCGTGCCGATGCCGGCCACGATGATGCGCGCGACCTCGACTCCGGCAGGCGCCAGAATGGTCAGGAACTCTTCCGCCCCGCCCTTGAACCGGCTGGCTTCCAGCGCCCGCGTGATGGCGCCCTTGGTCGCCTTGTCGAGCTGGCCGGCCAGCTTGCCCAGCTTGCGGCCGTCGGCGGCCAATGCGACCAACGTTCCGGACGCCGGAATCTCGGGTTTAGCAAACGCGATTTTCATGAAAGACCTCTTGGACTGAAAACTCTGAAGCTTGGGGCCGTACCGGCCGTGCGCGGGGCAGCGGAATGGATTCGGGCCACGAGTCTTTGCAGGCTTTCCGCCCTCTGTCCAGCGGCCAAGAGCAAGTCGGCGGCGAGTCGCCGGAATTTGGCTAACGCCATGAAAAATGTAGACGATTGTCGGCAACATGATACTTTAGCCCCGCCTTTTAAGGGGCAAAAACGGGGCCAAGAGAAGTCGGACCGACAAGCTGGACGAGGGCCCAGTGAAACGGGTCCCGGCAACAGGGCATTGAGCGTGCGTTCTGGGGGAGTGATCGTTCCATCGTGGCGGCGAAGCGTCGTGGACTGACCGACATCGTTGTGAGCGGCGTGTTGCCGGTGCTGTGCGCCGGGCTGATCGGCTGGTCGGCACCCGCCGCCGCCAAGAATGACAATGAGGACGATAACCGGATCAATGCTCCCGGAAACCTCCAGTTGCCTCTGACCGCCCCCCGACCCGCTCCGGCCCCGCCACCCGCCCCGGCTCAGCCGGGCGCGCCGGCAGCAGGCGAAGAGCCGGACAAGACCATCAACCTGATCGCCGACGAGGTCGGCCATGATGAGAATCTCGGGATCTTCGTCGCGCGCGGCCACGTGGAGATCCTGCGCGAAGGCAAGATCATCAAGGCCGACGTCGTCACGTACAACGAGCGCACCAAGCGGATCACCGCGGCCGGCAATGTCGTGCTGCTGGAGCCGGACGGCGATACCCAGTTCGCGAGCTATGCCGACGTCACCGACGATGTGAAGGAAGGCATCCTCTACGACTTCCGCGAGCTGCTGAAGGACAACTCACGATTGGCCGCAAATCGCGCCTATCGGGTCGAGCAGAACACCAAGGAGATCCTGCGCAAGGGCGTCTACACGCCGTGCGCGCCGTGCGCGGAGGATCCGTCGCGTTCGCCGCTGTGGCAGGTGAAGGCCTATTCCGCGATCCGCGACAAGGTGAAGAAGACCATCACGTATCACGACGCCTGGCTGGAGATGTTCGGCGTGCCCGTGCTCTATACGCCCTGGTTCCGCCACCCGGATTTCGGCGTCGACCGCCAGAGCGGCATGCTGTCGCCCGAGCTGCACTATTCCAGCAAGAACGGCCTGCAGATCAGCACGCCGTACTTCGCCACGCTGGGTCCGGACAAGGACATTACCTTCACCCCCATCTTCCGCTTCGGCGGCGACATGCAGGAGCATCCGGGCGGCGTCGCCGTGCTGGAATACCGCCAGCGCGTGGAAAACGGCCGGTTCCGGATCGAGGGCTCCGCGACGGTCGAGGACCGGGAGTCCGAGGAACTGGACGAGAGCGAGCGTCATGAGCTGCACAATGAGTTTCGCGGCCATATCGAAGGCGATGGCCTGTTCGATATCGACGACAATTGGCGCGCCGGCACTGAATTCAAGGCGACTACCGACAAGCGGTATCTCAAGCGGTTCCATCTCGGTTCGCGGGACATCCTGACGGACAAGGCCTATGTCGAAGGCTTCTTCGGGCGGTCTTATGCCCAGGCCCGCGGCTACGGGTTCCAGACCACCAGGCTCAGCCAGGACGAGGATCAGCTCCCCATCATCGCGCCGATTCTGGATTATAACTTTGTGGGCGAGCCGGGCATTGCCGGCGCCTATTGGGGCTTGGATACCAATTTCATGAACCTGCGCCGCATCGATGGGCGGGAAGAGGTGCGGGTCGCGGCAAATCCATACTGGACGCTGCCCTACACGAGCTCGATCGGCGACATCTACCGGCTGACGCTGGAAGTGCCGATGACCGTTCAGACCGTTCATGATGTGGATCCGGACAGCAACGTCGTCGATCCGACCGGCGACAACTTCGACGGCACGGTGTTTACCGCCGTGCCAAAGATGAGCTTCGATTGGAGCTATCCTTTCATCCGGCCCAACCCGACTTTTACCCAGGTGTTCGAGCCGTTGTTCCAGGTGGTTGCCGCGCCCGACGCCGGCAATAAAGGCAGGATCCCGAACGAGGATAGCCGCGCCTTCGAGCTGGACGACACGAACATCCTGCTGGCAGACCGGTTCCCCGGTCTCAATCGTCCCGACAGCGGCTCGCGCATGTCCTATGGCGCGCAATGGTCAGCCTATTTGCCCCAAGGCAGCTATGTTAATGCTTTCCTGGGACAGAGCTTCCAGTTCGACCATGACGACAATGACGAGTTCCGCACCGGAACCGGCATCGACGACGACCTGACCGATCTCGTCGGCCGGTTGCAGTTCCGTCCCGTGAGCGGTATCGATGTCAGCTATCGCTTCCGCTTCGACCTGAATGACGAGGAGTTTCAGCGGCACGAGGCCCGCGCCAGCTATGTGGATGACAATTTCGTCCTGTCCGCCTCCTACGCTTTCATCGCCGCTGACGGCGTCGAATTCCAGGATCGCGAACAAGCGAGCGCCTATGCGGGCGTCAACCTGTCTGACTATTGGTCGGTCAGTGCGCGATCGAGCTATGATCTGGAAGACAGCCGCTTGCTCTCCGTTGGCGGCGGGTTCAGATATCTCGATGAATGCTTTGACATGAGCCTCGATGCCACTTATGTGCCGGCAGGCGACACCGAGGAGACTGAAGGGGATTTCAACTTTCTCTTCACGGTGACCTTCCGGAACCTGGGCGGGCTCGACATACCCTACTAAGCGTTGAGAGTGCGATACCGATGCCGAAACCGAAGATCATGAAGCTGCTGCGCCGCGGGACGGTCTGCCTCGCCCTGCTGGCCGCCACCCTGGCCGGTGTCCTGGCGATGCCGGTGCGCGCCCAGGATTCGCTGCGAATCGCGGCCGTGGTCAACGACGACATCATCAGCGAGCTCGACGTCTATATGCGCCTCCGGATGGCGATGCTGTCGGCCAAGCTCGAGGACAACGAGGAGACCCGCAGGCGCCTGCTGCCGCAGGTTCTCCGCAACCTGATCGATGACCGCTTGAAGATGCAGGAAGCGAAGCGCACGGGCGTCAAGGTCAACCCCGCCGACGTCGAAAGGCGAATCAATGCCTTGGCCGAACGCAACAACATGACGCGCGAAGACCTGGAATCGTTCCTGAAAGGCAACGGCATTCTGGTGGACGCGATCGCGGACCAGATCACGACAGAACTGAACTGGGCGCGGCTGGTGCAGCGTACGCTGCGGCCGCGCATCGTCATCACCGACCAGGAGATCAACGACGAAGCGGCGCGCATCAAGGCAACGCAAGGCCAGACCGAATACAAGATGTATCAGATCTTCCTGGCAGTGGATGCGCCGAACCAGGAATCCGCCGTGCGCGATTCTGCCGAGCGCCTGATCGAGCAGCTGCATGCCGGCGCCGATTTCGAATCGCTGGCGCAGGAATTTTCGCAGGACGAAGGCGCTCTCAAGGGCGGCAATTGGGGCTGGCTGCGGCTGGACCAGATGGAGCCCGCGGTTGCCAAGGAGATCCAGCTTGCCGTGACCGGCGACATGGTCGGCCCGGTCCGCGGCACCGGCGGATATTACATCGCCTTCGCCAGGGAGACTCGCATATCCGGCTCCGGCGACACGACCGGCGCGGGCAGCGTCACCATGAAGCAGATCCTGTGGTCGCTGCCGTCCAATGCCGCGGACAGCGAGGTCAACCGCGCGATGTCGCAGGCCAGGACCACCGCAGGCAAGATCGAGAATTGCGGCCAGATGGCCGAGATCGCGCACGAAGCCAGCCCCGGGGTCTATCGCGAGCTTGGCAGCGTGCTGGTCAGCGAGCTGCCGCAGCAGGTCCAGAGCATCGCCATCAATCAGCCGATCGATGTGCCGTCGCATCCGGTCCGCACCAATCAGGGCGTGGGCCTCTATCTCGTCTGCGCCCGCCAGGCGGGCGACGATGAGAGCCAGTCCCGCACCGGCATCGCCGACCGCCTGGGTCAGCAGCGGCTGGAGACCCTGGCTCGCGGCTATCTCAGCGATCTGCGCCGCGCGGCGGTGATCGACATCCGGATGTAGGAGCGTTGGTCAATGGCCGAGGACGGCCTGCCACCGCTGCGCGAGGTCATCGCTAAATACGATCTCGGCGCCCGCCGCGCGCTCGGCCAGAACTTCCTGCTCGACCTCAACCTGACCGCCAAGATCGCGCGCGCCGCCGGCGATCTCACCACCGGCACCACCATCGAAATCGGGCCGGGACCGGGCGGCCTCACCCGCGCGCTATTGAGCCATGGCGCGCGCGAACTGATCGCGATCGAGCGCGATGCGCGCTGCCTCGGCGCGCTGGCGGAGATCGCCGCGGCCTACCCGGGCCATTTGACAATCATCGAGGGCGACGCCCTTGCGATCGACTGTGCGACGCTGGGAACCGTCCCGCGCCGCATCGTCGCCAACCTGCCCTACAACATCGCGACGCCGCTGCTCATCAAGTGGATGCAGCAAGGTGCCGCCTTCGCATCGCTGACCGTGATGGTGCAGAAGGAAGTGGCGGACCGCCTGATCGCCAAGCCGCGCAGCAAGGATTACGGACGGCTCAGCGTGCTGACCCAGTTCCTGGCGCGGCCGCGCCGGCTGTTCGACCTGCCGCCCCGCGCCTTTGTCCCGGCGCCCAAGGTGACATCGACCGTGATAGAGTTGCTGCCCCTTGCCGAGCCCGCCTTTCCGGCACGCCTCGCCGACCTCGAGCGGGTGACTCAGGCCGCTTTCGGCCAACGCCGCAAGATGCTGCGCCAGTCCCTGCGCACGCTGGGTGGAAATACCGAGGCCCTGATGGCCGAAGCGGACATCACGCCGACCGCACGCGCGGAGGAATTGACGATCGCCCAGTTCGCGGCGTTGGCGCGGGCGCTTCGCACCACACGAGAGTAGCGCCTACGCCCCCTCGCGCAATCCCTTTACGAACTCCGCCAGTCCGACCTGGCGGTGACGCTTCAGCCGTTCGGCCAGGAGGATGGCGCGCACGCGCTGGATGCTGATCTCGAGATCGTCGTTCACGATGATGTAGTCGTATTCGGCCCAGTGGCTCATCTCGTCGGCGGCCTTGGCCATGCGGCGCGCGACCACCTCGGCGCTGTCCTGGGCGCGGGTCTTCAGCCGCTGTTCCAGCGCGCCGATCGACGGCGGCAAGATGAAGACGCTGACCAGATCGTCGCGCGCGGCTTGGGCCAGCTGCTGCGTACCCTGCCAGTCGATGTCGAACAGCACGTCCTGCCCGGCGGCCAGCGATTGCTCGACCGGAGCGCGCGGCGTTCCGTACTCGTGATCGAACACTTTGGCATATTCCAGGAACGCGCTGCCCCGGACCATCTGGTCGAAGCTGGCGTGGTCGACGAAATGATAGTCGACGCCATCCCGCTCGCCCGGGCGCATCGGCCGTGTGGTAGCGGAGATCGACAGCGTGAGATCCGGCTCGATCGTCAGCAGCCGGCGCGAGATCGTGGTCTTGCCCGCGCCGGACGGAGAGGACAGCACCAGCATCAGGCCGCGCCGCCGAATCTCGACCGCTCCAGGCTTTGCACCCGCCAGACTCATGACCCGGAATCCCCCAGCGCTACTCGATATTCTGCGCCTGCTCGCGCAACTGCTCGATGGCTGCCTTAAGCTCGATGCCAAGGTTGGTCAAGGCCAGATCATCCGCCTTGGAGCAGAGCGTATTGGCCTCGCGGTTGAACTCCTGGCACAGGAAATCGAGGCGCCTGCCGATGGCGCCGCCCTGATCCAGGAGCCCCCGCACTGCGGCGACGTGAGCGGTCAGGCGGTCAAGCTCCTCGCGCACATCCGCCTTGGCGGCGAGCAGCGCCACCTCCTGCGCCAGGCGCTCGTCCGGTAGAGACACGGATGGCGGCAGCAGCTCGGCGATCTGCTTGGCGAGACGTTCCCGCAAGGCCGCCGGCTGGGCCGCGGCGCTGCCGGCGGCCGCCCGGCCCAACCGCTCGATCTCGCTCAGATGCTGGCGCGTGATGACGCCGAGCTTCTTGCCCTCTTCCAGGCGCGCCTGCTGCAAGTCGGCAAGGCACGCGACGAAATCCGCTTGCATCGCCTGGATGCGCCGCTCGGCGATCTCGGGCGCCACCTCCTGCTCCTCGATTTCGAGCACGCCTTTAAGGCCGATCAGCCCGTCGAGGCGCGGCGGCGCCGCCTCGATCCTGCCTTTGAGCCCTTCGAGCAGGCGGGCGATCTGCGCCAGCGCCGCCTCGTTGACGCGGAAGGTCGGGGCCGTCTGCTTGTCATCGGCCGTGAGCGTGATGGAAAGATTGCCGCGCTTCAGCCGCTCGGCGCAGGCGGCGCGCACGAATCCGTCCAGCGCCTCGAAGCCGTTGGGAAAGCGGCAGCGCACCTCGAGATTGCGGCCATTGACGCATTTCAGCTCCCACGCCCACAGGAACTCGTCGAGCGAGCCCTGGCGGCGCGCGAATCCGGTCATGCTGGCGATGGTCACGCTGCTCCCCTTTGGCACGTCATGGTGGGGTATCTTCCGGCAAGCCGCCGCCTCTGGCAAGGTTGCCGCCGATTCGGCATCCGGGGGGTCTCATGCCAGGCAGCGAACCAACCCATATCCTCATCACCGGCGCCAGCTCGGGAATCGGCGCAGCGCTCGCGCTGTGTTATGCGCGACAGGGAACGCATCTGTCGCTCGGCGGCCGCAACCAGGAGCGCCTTGCCGAGATCGCCGCGCAGGCGACGGCGCGCGGCGCGACAACCTCGGTCGCGTCCATCGACGTGCGCGACCGCGATGCCGTCGCGGATTGGGCGATGGCCGCCGACGATCGTGCGCCCCTGGATCTCGTCATCGCCAATGCCGGCATTTCCGGCGGCACCCATGGCGGGCCGGAAACCGCCGACCAGACCCGCGCCATCTTCGCGGTCAATCTGGATGGCGTGCTGAACATCGCGCTGCCGGTCATCCCGCACATGGTCGCCCGCAAGCGCGGCCAGATCGCGATCATCTCCTCGCTCGCCGCCTATCGTGGCTTTCCCGGCGCGCCGGCCTATAGCGGCAGCAAGGCCGCAGTGAAGGTCTGGGGCGAAGCCCTGCGCGCCGACCTTGCACCCCAGGGCGTCAAGGTGAATGTCGTCATGCCAGGCTTCATCAAGAGCCCGATGACCGCCGCCAACCATTTCCCGATGCCGTTCCTGATGCCGGCGGAGAAAGCGGCGGAGATCATCCGAAGCGGCCTCGCCGCCAACCGCGCCCGCATCGCCTTCCCGTTTCCGACCGCGTTCGTCGCCTGGGCCATGAGCGCCCTGTCGCCGCTGATCGCCGATCCGATCTTGCGCATGCTGCCGAAGAAGGATTAGGCACGCCGTAGATCGCAATTACTCTTACGTCACCCCGGCCTTGAGCCGGGGTCCATTTCGACGCCACTGCGACGGATGAGTGGACCCCGGATCACGCCGCTTCGCGGCTGTCCGGGGTGACGGTAGGGGAAGCGGGAAGATCACGCCTTACTGCGTCTGCTGCGCTTTCTGGATCTTGCGCCAGGCGGCGACGTTCTTGTTGTGCTCGTCGATGGTCGCGGCGAAGGCGTGGCCGCCGGTGCCGTCGGCGACGAAATAGAGCTCTTTGCTCAAGATCGGATGCAACACGGCCTGCAGCGCCGCGAGGCCGGGATTGGCGATCGGCCCGGGTGGCAGGCCTTTCACCATGTAAGTATTGTAGGGGCTGTCGATCTTCAGATCGTCATAGGTCAGGCCGCGCTTCAGCTTCAGCTTGCCGAGGGTGATGGCGAAGATCACCGTCGGATCCGTTTGCAGGGGCATGCCCTTTTTGATGCGATTGTAGAACACCGCGGCAACCCGCGCGCGCTCGTCGCTCTGCGAGGTCTCCTTCTCCACCAGCGAGGCCATTGTCACCGCCTCTTCGGGGCTTTTCAGCGAGATCGACGGATCGCGTTTGGACCATTCCTCCGCGATCGCCTTCGTCATTTCCGCGCGCATGCGCTCGACGATCGATGCCCGGCTTTCACCGCGCAGGAACTGGTAGGTCTCCGGCAGCAGCGTGCCCTCGGCCGGCCGTTCGGGCGGCAGCGGCCCATCCAGCAGCGGCTCGCTCGAGACCAGCTCCAGCACCTCGCGCACGGTCAGCCCTTCGGGGATGGTGAGGCGGTGGGTGATCGACTTGCCGGCGATCATGATGCCCATGGCGCCGGCCGGGCTGATGCCCTTGGGAAAGACATATTCGCCGGCGATCAGCGGCTTCTGGTCGGACAGCAGCCGCACGCCGAGGAGGAAGATGCGGACGTCACCGATCACGTTCTCGCTTTTCAGGATGCCGCCGATCTCCGCGACGCCGCTGCCCTTGGGGATTACCAGCGTCTTGTCCTCGGTCGAGGGGCCCGGCCCGGTGAAGCTGGCATAGAGATAATAGGCGACGCCCGCGGCCGCGATCACCGAGATGGCGATGAACGTGTAGACAAAACTCAGGAGCCGGCGCATCGCCCGTTCGCTCCCGTCCGTCGCGGTCTATTGGACCGGGGTGAAGATCAGACTGGCATTGGTGCCGCCGAACCCGAACGAGTTCGACAAGGCGGCGCGGATCTTGCGCGGCCTGGCCTCCTTCGGCGCGAGGTCGATGTCGCAGCCCTCCGACGGATTGTCGAGGTTCAGCGTCGGCGGTGCCACCTGGTCGCGGATTGCGAGGATGGAGAAGATCGCCTCCACCGCGCCCGCGGCGCCCAGCAGATGCCCGGTCGCCGACTTGGTCGAGGACATGGTGAGCTTGTAGGCGTGATTGCCGAACAGCCGTTTCACCGAGCCCAGTTCGATCTCGTCGCCCAGCGGCGTCGAGGTGCCGTGCGCGTTGATGTAATCGATGTCCTCGAGATTCATCTCGGCGCGCTTCAGCGCCATCTGCATGCAGCGATAGCCGCCGTCGCCGGTCTCCGACGGCGCGGTGATGTGATAGGCGTCGCCCGAGAGGCCATAGCCCCTGACCTCGGCATAGATCTTGGCGCCGCGCGCCTTGGCATGCTCCAGCTCTTCCAGCACCACAACGCCGGCGCCCTCGCCCATCACGAAGCCGTCGCGCTCCTTGTCCCACGGGCGCGACGCCGCGGTCGGCCGGTCGTTGAAGCCGGTCGACAGCGCGCGCGATGCGCAAAAGCCTGCGATGCCCAGACGGCTGATCGTGGATTCGGCGCCGCCGGCGACCATCACGTCCGCATCGCCCAGCATGATCAGGCGGCTGGCATCGCCCAGCGCATGGCTGCCGGTGGCGCAGGCCGTGACCACCGAATGATTGGGGCCGCGGAAGCTGTATTTGATCGACACGTGCCCGGAAGCGAGGTTGATGAGGCACGAGGGGATGAAGAACGGCGAGATGCGCCGTGGCCCCTTTTCCTTGAGCGTGATGGACGCTTCGTAGATTCCCTGCAGGCCGCCGATGCCCGAGCCGATCAGCACGCCGGTGCGGGTCTGGCCTTCCTCGTCGGTCGGCTTCCAGCCGGAATCCTCGACCGCCTGCTGGGCCGCCCCGATCGCCATGACGATGAAGGTGTCCATCTTCTTCTGGTCTTTTGGCGGCACGTAATCGTCGGCGTTGAACTTGCCGGACGAGGTGTCGCCGCGCGGCACTTCGCCCGCGACCTTGCACGGCAGGTCCGTGACGTCGACCGACTGCACGCCCTGAATGCCGGACTCGCTCTTCAGCAGGCGGCTCCAGACATTCTCCAGGCCTACGCCCAATGGCGAGACGATGCCCATTCCGGTGATGACGACACGACGCATGGTAAGCCTTCGCTCTATCCTGCCATTTCAGGGATGCGCGACGACCGCGCTGGCCGCGATGATCCGCTCAAGAACGCGAATGCGGAGGACGATCTCAGCTCGCCTTCGACTTGATGTATTCGATGGCATCCTTGACGGTCTGGATCTTTTCGGCGGCATCGTCGGGAATCTCGCAGCCGAACTCTTCCTCGAAGGCCATCACGAGCTCGACGGTGTCCAGGCTGTCCGCGCCCAGGTCGTCGATGAAGGACGCAGTGTCGGTGACCTTCGCTTCCTCGACCCCGAGGTGCTCGATCACGATCTTCTTAACCCGTTCGGCAATGTCGCTCATCGCTGTTCCCTTTTTTGATCACCGCCCCCCGTCCGGAGCCGGTCGAAAGATGGTCGGCCTTCCGCCGCACAATGCCACCGCGCCTCATTGTCCGAAAGCGACCTCGCGCGGCGGCGTCCGGGGTCACTTAACATAGTTTGCCCGACTTTGGCCAGAGCCGGGGACTTTTCGGAAAAGCGCAATTAAATCATGGCCATGCCGCCATTGACGTGGATCGTCTGGCCGGTCACGTAGGCGGCCTCCGGGCTTGCCAGATAGACCACGGCGGCGGCGATCTCGGCGGATTGGCCGAGCCGGCCGGCTGGAATCGTCGCCATGATTCTCGCTTTCTGGTCCTCGGTGAGAGCGCCGGTCATCTGGGTTTCGATGAAACCGGGCGCCACGCAATTCACCGTGATCGCCCTGCTGGCGACCTCCTGGGCCAATGATTTGGACATGCCGATCATGCCGGCCTTGGCCGCGGCATAGTTGGCCTGCCCCGGATTGCCGGTGACACCGACGATCGAGGTGATGCCGATGATGCGGCCACAGCGTTTTTTCATCATGCCGCGCATCGCCCCGCGCGCCAGACGAAAACCGGCGGTTAGGTTGACGTCGATCACCTTCTGCCAATCCTCGTCCTTCATGCGCAGAGCGAGATTGTCGCGCGTCAGGCCGGCATTATTGACCAGGATGTCGATGCCGCCGAGCGCCGCGTCCGCCGATTTCAGCAACTGTTCGATGCTCGCCGCGTCGCTGAGGTCGCAGGGCAGCACATGAGCGCGCACGCCGAGTTCGGCCTTCAGCTTTTCCAGCGGCTCGACCCGCGTGCCGCTGAGGCCGACGGTTGCGCCCTGCGCGTGCAGCGCGCGTGCGATCTCGCCGCCGATGCCGCCGGAGGCGCCGGTCACCAACGCGCTCTTGCCACTCAGATCAAACATGACATGCTCCCGATCCTGCGGATTAACTGAGCGCCTTCAGCGCCACCTCGACATCGGCCGGCACGCCGATGGAGCTGGCTTCGACTTCCTTGTCGATGCGCTTCACGAGGCCCGCCAGCACCTTGCCGGCGCCCAGCTCATAGACCTTGGCGACGCCTAGCACTTTCATTCCGAGGATGGATTCGCGCCAGCGCACGGTCGCGACGATCTGCTGCACCAGCAATTTTGCGATGGTGGTTGGATCGCTGACCGGCTGCGCCGTCACGTTCGCGACCACCGGCACCACCGGCTGGCGGATCGTCGCCTTCGCCAGCGCCTCTTCCATTGCATCGGCAGCCGGCTGCATCAGCGTGCAATGGAAGGGGGCGCTGACCGGCAGCATGACGCTGCGCTTCACGCCCTGTTCCGTCGCGATCGCGATGGCCCGTTCGACGGCAACCTTGGCGCCGGACACCACGACCTGACCCGGCGAATTGTCGTTACCCACGCCGCAGACCAATTCGGTCTCGTCCGCCGCCTGTTTGACGATCTTCTGCACCTGCTCAAGATCAGGACCCAGCAGCGCCGCCATGGCGCCGATCCCGACCGGCACCGCCTTCTGCATCACCTGTCCGCGCAGCTTCAGCAGTCGTGCCGCGTCCGACAGTGTCAGCGATCCGGCCGCCGCCAGCGCCGAATATTCGCCGAGCGAATGACCGGCGACATAGCCGGCCTTGTCGGCCAGGCGCCAGCCGCCTTCGGTCTCCAACACCCTGAGAGCCGCGATGCTGACCGACATCAGGGCGGGCTGGGCATTCTCGGTCAGGGTCAGTTCGCCTTCCGGCCCCTCGAACATCAGCTTGGAGAGCTTCTGCCTCAGGGCCTCGTCCACCTCTTCGAACACCAGCCGCGCCGCCGGGAAGCCCTGCGACAGCGCCAGCCCCATGCCGACGGCCTGCGAGCCCTGGCCCGGAAAGATGAAGGCGCGAATCATGGAAACCCCTCGAAAAACGGCGGAATCCGCCAATCCGGCGGCAAGAGCGCGCATAGATAGTCCGGTAATTCCGCCTGTCAAGCGCTTGACCGGCTTAGTTAATCTTCGTTAATAAGGTCGATCCTCACGCGTCCGCAGGCTCGGTCTTCGCGCTTGCAATGCGGCCGCCGATCACTATAGTCCCGGCCGCACTGGCAATACTGCCAGCGCAACCCCTGCCGGTCCCCGTTCTCTGGCCTCGTCCAAAGAACCGGCGCATGAGCGCCGCGAGGTGCCGGCTAGGTCCGATCCGCTGATGCGATCTCCATCATGGAATCCCAGCGCCGGGCCGCGAAGAGCCGAAGGGAGCCGATTTCGGATGCCGTACTACGAGAACATTTTCATTGCGCGCCAGGATGTGACCTCCGCGCAAGTCGAAGGCCTGGTCGAACACTTCGCCGGGATCGTTACCGCCCAGGGCGGTAACGTGACCAAGAAGGAGTTCTGGGGCCTGAAGAGCCTCAGCTTCCGCATCAAGAAGAACCGCAAGGGCCACTATGTCCTCCTCAACATCGACGCCCCCGCGGCGGCGGTGATCGAGATGGAGCGCAACATGCGTATCCACGAGGATGTGCTGCGCCACCTGACGGTTCGGGTCGAGGCGCTGGAGGAAGGCCCCAGCGCCATGCTGCAGTCGCGCGGCCGCGACCGCGAGGGCCGCGAGCGCGAGGGTGGCTTCGGCCGCCGGGAGCGCAGCTTCGGTGGCGACCGCGACCGCGGCTTCGATCGCGGTGACCGCGGCGATCGCGGCGACCGGCCGGATCGCGGCGACCGTGACGATCGCCTGCGGCCCGTGCGTGACAACAAACCCACCGAGACCGAAGGAGGCGTGGCATGAGCATCGCCCCGACTGAGACCTCATCCCCGCGCAGCGGTGGTGGCGGTGGCCGCCGGCCGTTCTTCCGCCGGCGCAAGTCCTGCCCGTTCTCCGGCGCCAACGCGCCGAAGATCGACTACAAGGACATCAAGCTGCTGCAGCGCTTCGTGTCGGAGCGCGGCAAGATCGTCCCCAGCCGCATCACGGCGGTCAGCGCCAAAAAGCAGCGTCTGCTCGCCCAGGCGATCAAGCGCGCCCGCTTCCTGGGCCTGCTGCCCTACGTGCTGAAGTAAGGAGAGCGCCCCATGGACGTCATTCTGTTGGAGCGCATCGAGAAGCTGGGCCAGATCGGCGACGTGGTCTCCGTGAAGCCTGGCTTCGCGCGCAATTTCCTGCTGCCGCGCAAGAAGGCCTTGCGCGCAACCGACGACAACAAGAAGCGTTTCGAGGCGCAGCGCGCGCAGATCGAAGCGACCAACCTCAAGCGCAAGCAGGAAGCCGAGAAGATCGCCAAGAAGGTGGACGGCATCAAGATCGTCGTCATCCGCCAGGCGAGCGAAACCGGCATGCTGTTCGGCTCGGTCGCCAACCGCGACATCGCGGACGGCGTGACCGCGGCGGGCTTCACCATCGACCGGCGCCAGGTGATCCTGGACAAGCCGATCAAGACGCTCGGCCTGCACAAGGTCCGCGTCGCCCTGCATCCGGAAGTGATCGTCACGGTCACCGCCAACGTCGCCAAGTCGGAAGACGAAGCGGCGCAGCAGGAGAAGAGCGGCACGGCCGTCATAAAGGCCGAGGGCGAAGAAGCTCCTGATCTCGACAAGCTGCTCGAGGAAGCAGCCCAGGCCACGGCCGAAGCCGGCACTGAGACGCCGGAAGCCTAAGCCAGGCGCATGCGATGCAAGCGAACGGCCGCCCCATGGGGCGGCCGTTTTGCGTTCCTGCGCTCCGTAGGTCCGGATTTTTCGCACCTGGGCGAGCTGTCCTTTTGCTCAGGCACCAGGATTGGGACCGGCGACATCCTTTGGCAGAGTCGCGTTGTGACTCATGGTATTGCCGGCCGAATCAAAGCCGCCGCCGCGGCTGGTCCGCAAACCTACGAGATATTTGTTTCCTACACGCATGCGAGCGTGCATCCCGACCGCACGGCCGCCACCTTGCCACCGCCGCCGGACGACCTCTGCCTTTCAATCTTGACCTGGAAAAACTGGCCGGCAGGACCCACGACCGGGGCGTCCCTGCTCATATCCAGGGACTCTGTTGCATCCGCGCTCGGCATCCTGCCGCGCCGGACTAGTCCGAAGTCCGAAACAGCGTATTAGGACGCAGGCCCCGGCAGAATTTGCCTAGCTCGCCTTGCGCATCATCTGAGCCGGATCTAGCTCATAGCCGACGATGCAGCCGTCGATCATGGCATAGCACTCGTCAACAATCGGTCGGCCGGGCAGGAACCGGACGAGAAAATGGCCCCTGACGCAAGAACTCCCCGGTGCATCCCCGCAAAACAGGACAGTCCGGCAATAGACGTCCTCTTGGCGCTCGACGTGCCAATGCTGGACTTCCTCGACCTCCCAGCCGAACTGGTAGGCGTCGAACCTTGCCTCTGAAATGGCGAGGCGCCGTTTTGCGAGTTCGTTCATGTGACTACCCACAAATTATTGCTCTTAGGATTTCACATGCGCCGAGTCGCGATCCAGTCCTTTCCCGCGAATCAATGGTAGTTCTTCAGGAGTGCGCAGTCTCCCCTTCCGATCGGGCGGCTTCCCATACTTCCTTTGCGGCCGTCGCGTTCATGGCGGCGATCCCCAGGCCAACAATGACATCGGGCCAGACCGAATAGGTGAACGCCGTCACCAAACCAGCGGCGATGATCGCGACGTTGGCATAGGCGTCGTTGCGTGCCGACAAGAATGCCGCCTTGGTCAGGCTGCCGCTGTGCTTGCGGAAGCGCGCCAGGATGAGGGCGCAGGTCAGGTTGACCGCGAGGGCGCCGGCGCCGACGATCGAAAGCGTCATCGGTTCGGGCGGCAGCGGCGCGGCGATCTTCTGCCACACCGTCCAGAGCGTCGCGATACCCGGCACCAGCAGGATGACGGCGAGCGCCATTCCGACCCGCGAGCGGGCGCGCAGCGACCAGCCGAGCGCCAGCAGGATCAGCAGATTGACGGACGTGTCCTCCAGGAAGTCGATGCTGTCCGCGAACAGCGAGACCGAACCAATTGAAATCGCAGCAATGAACTCAACGACGAAGTAGGACAGATTCAACAGCGCGACGAGTTTGATGGCTCGGCGCAAATGACGGGATGAGGTGTCGTCAGTCATGAGCAAACAGTACAGCAAGAACGCTGCGACACGTTGCGCGATTCTTTCCCACGATATACACCTTATCCACAGGACGAATTTTCAACCCATTCCGAGTCCCAAGCAGTAAGGTCGCGTCATGGAATCGGGGGGCAAGCAGTCAAATGTCGCGAGGTTGCGCGAAGGGGCGGGAGCCATTCCGCCGCGCACGCCGCCGCACAATTACGAGGCCGAGCAGGCGCTGCTCGGCGCGCTGCTCGCCAACAACGAGGTCTATAACAGGGTCAGCGAGTACCTGCGCCCGGATCATTTCGCCGACGCGCTCCATGGCCGCATCTACGAGGCGATCGGCAAGCTGGTACTGCGCGGCCAGATCGCCAACCCCGTCACGCTCAAGAATCTGTTCGACCAGGACGGCGCGCTCAGCGAAATCGGCGGCGCGCAGTATCTGGTGCAATTGGCCCAGGCGGTCGTCACCGTCATCAATGCCGAGGATTACGGCCGCGCCATCCACGATCTCTTCCTGCGCCGGCAACTGATCGGCGTCGGCGAGGACATCGTCAACGAATCCTACACCTACGACCCCGACATCAGCGCGATCGACCAGATCGAGCGTTCCGAGATGCGCCTGTTCAACCTGGCCGAAGGCGGCCAGGTCGACGGCGGGCCGAAGAAATTCAACGACGTGCTCAAGAGCGCCCTCGACATGGCCGAAGCCGCGTACAAGCGCGACGGCCACGTTACCGGCGTAACCACCGGCCTGCGCGATCTCGATCGCCGGCTTGGCGGCTTGCAGAAATCCGACCTCGTCATCCTCGCCGGCCGCCCATCGATGGGCAAGACGGCGCTTGCCACCAATATCGGCTTCAACGCCGCCAAGGCCGACAAGGACAAGGAGACCGGCACCAAGCACCGCATCGCCTTCTTCTCGCTTGAAATGTCCGCCGAGCAGTTGGCGCACCGTATCATGGCGGAAGAATCCGGCGTCTCGTCCGACCGGATCCGGCGCGGCGACGTCAAGCAGGACGAGTTCGCCAGCATCGTCGAAGCCGCGCAGCGTATGAGCAATGTGCAGTTCTTCATCGATGACACGCCGGCCATCACGGTTCCGGCGCTGCGCACCCGGGCGCGCCGGCTGAAGCGGCAATTCGGCCTGGACATGATCATCGTCGATTATCTGCAATTGATGCGGTCGGCTAGTCCCAAAGGATCGGAGAACCGCGTCCAGGAAATCTCGGAGATCACGCGCGGGCTCAAAGCCGTGGCGAAGGAACTGGAAGTGCCGGTGCTGGCCCTGTCCCAGCTCTCGCGTGCAGTCGAGAACCGCGAAGACAAGCGGCCGCAGCTGGCCGATCTGCGTGAATCGGGCTCGATCGAGCAGGATGCCGACGTCGTCATGTTCGTCTATCGTGAGCAGTACTATCACGAGCGCGCGGAGCCCAAGCAGCGCACCGACGAAAGCACTGATTCGTTCATGAAGCGCATGGAAGACTGGAAGGCCAGGGGCGAGCGGGTCCACAACGTCGCCGACGTGATCATCGCCAAGCAGCGCCACGGCCCGGTCGGCACCATCGAGCTCCAGTTCGAAGGCACCCTCACGCGCTTCAGCGACCTGATCCGCGACGACAATCTGCCGGAGCATCATTGAGCGCGGCGCGCTGCTTCGTGTCGAAGAGACGACGCCCATGACCGTCCAGCCGACGGCGGAACTCACCATCGATCTCGGTGCGCTGGTCGCCAACTACCGGCTGCTGCAGCGCCATGCCCAGCCGGCGCGCGCAGCGGCAGCCGTCAAGGCGGATGCCTACGGAATTGGAGCGAAGGAAGCCGCGCCGGCCTTGTTCAAGGCCGGCTGCCGCCAGTTCTTCGTCGCAATCCTGTCCGAAGCCATCGCGCTGCGGCCCCTGCTGCCCGAGGCGGAAATTTACGTCCTCACCGGACCGATCGGCGGCGACGAAGCGGAGTTCGCGCGACATCGCGTCACCCCCGTCCTCAATTCCCTGCCGCAGGTCGAGCTGTGGTCGCGCTGGTCCGCCGCCAACGGCGCCACACCGGCCGCCTTGCACCTCGATACCGGCATGTCGCGCCTCGGCCTCGCGCCGCTGGAATTGGACCGGTTGATCGCCGATCCGGCGCCGCTCAAGGCATTTCCGGTTTCGCTGGTGATGTCGCACCTTTCCGTCTCGGAGGAGCCGGATCATCCTGAGAACGCCGCGCAGCTTACCCGCTTCAAGAGCGCGCTGGACCGCCTGTCGCCGCTATTGCCGGCGCGCCCGGTCATCTCGTTCGCCAACTCATCGGGCATTTTCCTGGGGCGGGATTACGCCTTCGATCTGGTCCGGCCGGGGGCTGCCCTCTATGGCTTAAATCCCACTCCGGCTGCCCCCAATCCCATGCGCCAAGTGGTTGGGCTGAAAGCCAGAATCCTCCAGGTCCGTCACATTGACGCCCACCAGACCGTTGGCTATGGTGCCCACCGCTCAACGCGGGCAACGAGCCTGGCGACCCTTGGCCTGGGCTATGCGGATGGAGTTTTCCGCGCCTTGAGCCATATCGGTACCGCCTTTGTTGGGGGAATAAGGGCGCCATTCGTGGGTCGCGTGTCGATGGATCTGATCACGATCGATGTCGGTCATGTACCGGCAAACTTGGCGCAGCCGGGCGCCTGGGTCGAAATCCTGGGCGAGCACCAGAGCGCCGATGAACTGGCCGCGATCGCCGGCACCAACGGCTATGAGGTGCTGACCGCTCTCGGGCCGCGCTACCAGCGCCGCTATATCCCAGCGCGATAGACCCGTCCCATGCCCCTGCTGCAGCCCTTGGGGCGTACATTCCTGGATGGTCTGTCGGCGATCGGCCGGCTCTCCTTGTTCACGCTGCGCGCCGTCCTGCTGGCGCTGCGCCCCCCTTACTATCCGCGCCTGATCGTCCGGCAGATGATCGAGATCGGGTACTATTCCCTGCCCGTCGTCGGCATGACCGCCGTCTTCACCGGCATGGTGCTGGCGCTGCAGACCTATACCGGGTTCGCGCGTTTCAATGCGGAAACCGCCATTCCGAACGTGGTCGTGCTGTCGATCTGTCGCGAGCTGGGTCCGGTGATGGCCGGCCTGATGGTGGCCGGGCGGATCGGCGCGGCGATGGCGGCCGAACTCGGCACCATGCGGGTGACCGAGCAGATCGACGCCCTCACCACGCTCTCCACCAACCCCTACAAATACCTGATCGCGCCCAGGCTGATCGCCGGACTCACCATGCTGCCGATCCTGGTCGGGACCGCCGACGTGATCGGCGTCCTCGGAGGCTATCTGGTCAGCGTCTACAAGCTGGGCTTCAACCCCGGCTCCTACATCAAGAACACCGTCGACTTCGTGCAATTCCTCGACGTGTTCTCGGGATTGGTGAAGGCCGGCGTCTTCGGCTTCATCGTCGCCTTGATGGGCTGCTATCATGGCTTCCACTCCCGCGGGGGCGCGCAGGGCGTCGGCAAGGCCACCACCAACGCGGTGGTCTCCGCCTCCATCCTCATTCTCATCTCCAATTACATCGTGACGGAGCTTTTCTTCTCGCGATGAGCAGCGATCTCAAAATCAAGGTGCGTGGATTGTGCAAGGCCTTCGGTCGCAAGGTCGTGCTGAACAATCTGGATCTCGATGTGCCGAAGGGTGAGTCGCTGGTGGTGATCGGCGGGTCCGGCACCGGCAAGTCGGTGCTGATCAAATGCATCATCGGCCTGATGAAGCCGGACAAGGGCTCGATCGAGATCGACGGCAACGAGGTTACCCGCATGTCCTCGGGCGAACGCGAAGAGATCATGCACAAGTTCGGCATGCTGTTCCAAGGCGGCGCGCTGTTCGATTCGCTGCCGGTCTGGGAAAACGTCGCCTTCGGCCTGATCGCCGGCCGCGGCTTCAACCGCGCGGAGGCCAAGGAGATCGCGCTGCGCAAGTTGGCCGCCGTCGGCCTTGGGCCCGACGTGGCGATGCTCTATCCGGCCGAACTGTCCGGCGGCATGCAGAAGCGCGTGTCCCTGGCCCGCGCCATCGCGACCGAGCCGGAGATCATCTTTTTCGACGAGCCGACCACCGGCCTCGACCCGATCATGAGCCAGGTGATCAACGAGCTGATCAAGCAATGCGTTGACGACCTGGGCGCCACCGCCCTGTCGATCACCCACGACATGCATTCGCTGCGGGTCATCGGCGATGGCGCGGCGATGATCTATGATGGCCGGATCATCTGGACCGGCCCGGCGCAGGACATCGACAATTCCGGCAATCCCCATGTCGAGCAGTTCGTGCAAGGCCGGGCCGATGGCCCCATTAAAATGCCCGTTCGTCCTTTATAGAGTAAGGCCGCTTTAGGCGGCGGAGACCATCGCGGATGGCAAAATCGAGTGCCCGCTATGTCTGCCAGAGTTGCGGCGCCAACTTTTCCCGCTGGATGGGCAAGTGCGAAGCCTGCAACGCCTGGAACAGCATCGTCGAGGAGACGGTGCGCGAGGAAATGCCGAAGGGCCTCAGCCGCGGCAAGGGCAAGAACGTCGAGTTCGTCGCCCTGGACGGCCACGCGCCGGAGGCAGCGCGCCGTCCGACCGGCAATGCCGAGTTCGACCGCGTCACCGGCGGCGGGCTGGTGCGCGGCTCCGCCATCCTGATCGGCGGCGACCCGGGCATCGGCAAATCCACCCTGCTGCTGCAGATCGTGACCGCGGTCGCCAACAGCGCGAAGCCCCTGCGCTCCGCCTACATCTCCGGCGAGGAGGCGGTCGAGCAGGTGCAGCTCCGCGCCCGGCGCCTCGGCCAGCAATCGCCCGCGGTGCAGATTGCCGCCGCCACCAACGTGCGCGACATCATCGCCAGCCTGGACAAGGCCGACCCGCCCGACCTGGTGGTGATCGATTCGATCCAGACCATGTATCTCGACAACCTCGATTCCGCGCCTGGGACGGTCGCCCAGGTGCGCAGCGCCTCCGCCGAGCTGATCCGCCTTGCCAAGCAGCGCGGTTTCGTCCTGATGCTGGTCGGCCACGTTACCAAGGACGGCCAGATCGCCGGCCCGCGCGTGCTGGAGCATATGGTCGACACCGTGCTCTATTTCGAAGGCGAGCGTGGGCACCATTTCCGCCTGCTGCGCGCGGTCAAGAACCGCTTCGGCCCGGCCAACGAGATCGGCGTGTTCGAGATGACCGAGGGCGGCCTGCAGGAAGTGCCCAACCCGTCCGCCTTGTTCCTGGCGGAGCGGCGCGGCAGCGTTTCCGGCACTACGGTCTTCGCCGGCATCGAGGGCACGCGCCCCGTCCTGGTGGAGATCCAGGCCCTGGTCTCGCCCTCGCCGCTCGCCACCCCGCGCCGCGCGGTGGTCGGCTGGGATTCGAGCCGCCTCGCCATGCTGCTGGCGGTGCTGGAAACCAGGGCGGAGCTGGGCTTTGCCGGCAACGAGGTCTATCTCAACGTCGCCGGGGGCCTCCGGATCGGCGAGCCGGCGGCTGACCTAGCCGTTGCGCTGGCGCTGATCAGCGCCCTGACCGACCGGCCGGTGCCGGAAGACGTCGCGGCGTTCGGCGAAATCGGCCTCAGCGGCGAGGTGCGCATGGTGTCGCAGCCCGAGTTGCGCCTGCGCGAGGCCGGCAAGCTCGGTTTCCGCCGTGTCTTGATGCCGCGCCGGCGCGACACCGCCAGGAAGGAACGCGGCGGCGTTTCCGGCGTTGAAATCCTCGAAATCGGCCACCTGCAGGATGTCTTGGATTGGCTGTATAATGAGGTGCGTTCGTTGAGCGCCGGCAAGCGAGTCCTGTCGCAATAGTGGATCGGAGCAAGCTCGTGAATTTCGTCGACATCGTGGTGCTGGCGGTTATCGCGCTGTCCACGCTGCTGGCCCTGAGCCGCGGCCTCGTCAAGGAAGTGCTGTCGGTGTTCGGTTGGATCGGCGCCGCCATCGGCACGTTCCTGATCTTTTTCTATGTGCCGGAGGTGCGCGAATTCGCGCGCAAGCAGATCGCGGAGGCTGTGCTCGCGGATATCGTCTGCGCGGTCAGCCTGTTCGTCGTCCTGCTGATCGTGCTCGGCTTCTTCAACCACGCGATCTCGTCGCGCGTTCACGCAAGTTCGCTGGGGCCGCTCGACAAGTCGCTGGGTCTGGTGTTCGGGCTGGTGCGCGGCGTTGTGCTGGTCGCGGTCGCCTACATGGCGATGACCGACTGGTTCATCCCCGACAAGGCGCAGCGGCCCGACGTCATCAACCAGGCCCGCACCGAGCCCTACGTGGCGACGGCCGCAACTTACATCAAGACCCTGATCCCCCAGGACCTGAAGGACCGCGCCAGCGCGATCCTGGACGAAGGCTCCAAGGCGGTCGAGCAGGGCCAGGAACTCAACGAGACGATCCAGAAGCTGAGCCCGCAAACGCCCCAGCCGGGCACCCAGCCAGGCACTCCGTCCCCCGCCGAATCGCCGGCCGACTCGAGCCAGAATGGGGGGCAGGGAACGCAACGCAGCCCTGCGGGAAATCAAGATGGACAAGAAGAACATTCCGGGTATAAGGACGCCGAGCGCAAGGACCTGGAACGACTGATTCAGGGCCAGTCGCAATAACCCCAAAGGGAATAACGGGCCGATGCTGACGACCCATCCTTTCGATGACGATCATCTGAAGGAAGAGTGCGGTATTGTCGGAATCTACGGTGTCGAAGAGGCCGCGACCCATTGCGTGCTCGGCCTTCACGCCCTGCAGCATCGCGGGCAGGAAGCGGCGGGCATCGTCTCCCATGACGGCCAGCGCTTCAATGCGCACCGCGCCCAGGGCTATGTCGCCGACAATTTCTCGCAGCATTCGGTGATCGGCAAGCTGACCGGTCACGCCGCGATCGGGCACACCCGCTATTCGACCACCGGCGAGAATTCGCTGCGCAATGTCCAGCCGCTGTTCGGAGACTTGCATTTCGGCGGATTCGCCGTCGGCCACAACGGCAACCTCACCAACGCGCAGATGATCCGGCAGGAGCTGGTGAAGCGCGGCTCGATGTTCCAGTCGACCAGCGACACCGAAGTCATCCTGCATCTGATGGCAACGCACCTGCGCGGCAACGTGATCGACCGCCTGATCAACGCGCTGCATCAGGTCGAAGGCGCCTATTCCCTGGTCTGCATCGCCGAGGACATGGTGATCGGCGTACGCGATCCGCTGGGTGTCCGCCCGATGGTGCTGGGCAAATTGGGCGACGGCTGGATGCTCACCTCCGAGACCTGCGCCCTCGACATCGTCGGCGCGGAGTATGTGCGCGACGTCGATGCCGGCGAGCTCATCATCCTCGACAAGCGCGGCGTCACCAGCATGAAGCCGTTCGGCGTGGCGCCGAAGCGGTTCTGCGTCTTCGAATATGTCTATTTCGCCCGGCCGGACAGCGTGATGGAGGGCAAGAGCGTCTATGATTCGCGCAAGCGCATCGGCGGCGAGCTGGCGAAGGAAGCCCCGGCCAGCGCCGACGTGGTGATCCCGGTTCCGGATTCCGGCGTGCCGGCTGCGCTCGGCTATGCCGCCGCCTCCGGCATCCCGTTCGAATACGGCATCATCCGCAACCATTATGTCGGTCGCACCTTCATCGAGCCGACCGACCAGATCCGCCATCTCGGCGTGCGGCTGAAGCACAATGCCAACCGCGCCCATGTCGAAGGCAAGCGCATCGTGCTGGTCGATGACAGCATCGTGCGCGGCACCACCTCCAAGAAGATCGTGGAGATGATGCGCAACGCCGGCGCGACCGAGGTGCATATGCGCATCTCCTCACCCCCGACCGCGCATTCCTGCTTCTACGGAATCGACACGCCGGAGCGGAAAAATCTGCTGGCCGCCAAATACAGCATCGCGGAAATGGCGGAATTCATCGGCTGCGATTCGCTGGCTTTCATCTCGATCGACGGGCTCTATCGCGCTATGGGCCTGGTCGGGCGCGACAACAAGCGGCCGCAATATTGCGATGCCTGCTTCACCGGCGATTATCCGACCGCCCTCACCGACCAGGACGGCGGCATGGTCGCGGCCCAGCTTTCGCTGCTGGCCCAACCGGCATGAGCGGGGCGGCATGAGCGAGGCAGGCGGAGCTCTCGCCGGCCGCATCGCCCTTGTGACCGGAGCCAGCCGCGGCATCGGCCGCGCCGTCGCCAGGCGCTATGCGCAGGAGGGCGCCGACCTCATCCTGACTGCGCGCACCGTCGGTGCGCTGGAGGAGCTGGATGACGAGATCCGCGCCATCAGCGGCAAGACCTCGTTGCTGGTGCCGATGGACCTGCGCAATCACGACACCATTGACCAGTTGGGCGCCGGCCTCTACGAGCGCTACGGCAAGCTCGACGTTCTGGTCGGCAATGCCGGCGTGCTCGGCCAGATGTCGCCGCTGACCCACACCGATCCCCAGGCGTGGCAGGAAGTGATCGACGTCAACCTGACCGCCAACTGGCGTCTGATCCGCAGCCTCGATCCCCTGCTCCGCCAATCCACCGCCGGCCGCGCGATTTTCGTCTCCAGCGGCGTCGCCCGCGACGTGCGCGCCTATTGGGGCGCCTATGCCGTCAGCAAGGCCGCCCTCGAAATGCTGGTTGGCATCTATGCCAAGGAAAACCTGCAGACCAACGTGCGCGCCAACCTGATCGACCCCGGCCGCACCCGTACCCGCATGCGCGCCACCGCCTATCCCGGCGAAGACCCCAAGACCCTCCCCGCCCCCGAGGACATCACCGAGCCGTTCGTGCGGCTGGCGCGCGGGGATTACACGGGGAATGGGGAAGTCGTGAAGGCGTACTAACAACGTTCGCGTGCTTCATTTCGGTCGCGCAATAAACGCGAATTCGCCATATTGATTTGCTCCCTTTGGTGGAGCCGCATTGCTTTGTTCATTGGAGCCGTTCGTGCGCGTCGCGAGTTTGAGTGCCGGCCTTGTCGCCTTCTTCGCCCTTGCCATCCTCCTGCCCGCCGCCAGCCTGGGCGATGTCCTAGCCGGGCAGTCCTGCGACAACCCGAACGCGCTGGCGCTGCGCGACGGCAACCTGAAGGTCGCGGCCGGTATCGCATACGGCAACAGCATGAGCGAGCTGGCCCTCTATCGCCTGATGCGGGGAGTGGACACCGAGATCCTGCCCGAGGAGTTGCGCGACTTGCCTTGGTCCATCGGTGAAAGCCCGATCTCCGATTGGGGCGCCGATCCACGCTCGGCGCGGTTCCAGCAGCTGCTGGTTCCGGCGCAGATCCTGACCGCCGACAAGACGGAGCGCGTGAAGTTCCAGTACGTGCAATTGTTCCTGCAGGAGGAAGGCCTCCGGTCGTATCGGCCCGAAGCCTATACCGGACACGAGCGAAGGGACGATTGGTGGCTGGACGAGCCGGAGACCAGCCCCTATCGCGCCACTGACGTTGCCGACTGGCTGCAATCCATGGCCGCATCCGACAATCTCCACCGTGTCTACCGGGGCTACGGCAAGCGTGGCTACCGCCCCTTGATCGCGAGTTGGACCTACTTCGACCCGCACGCGTTCCACAGCCAGGCCTACGACCGCATCACGCAACATGCCTGGGACCGCTGGCGCGATGGAGAGGACCTCGTCTGGGGCTTGGTCGTGTATGCGCGTGTCCTGCCGGACGATCCGTCGTTCGGCACGCTGATCGGCCGCTTCCGGGATTTGCATCACAAGGTTATGGTCTGCGCCGCGACGCGGAACGAGTATCTCGCCTATCCGCTGATGCGGTTTCACGCGCTGCGCCTGCTGTTCTCGCGTGGCGTAGGCGAGCCCGAGAGCGTGCGCAATACCGCGGTCGCTCTGATGACGGACGGTCCGCCCATCCCGGGCAGTGAAGATGCGGCTGTGTCAGATGAGCGGATTGCCCGCCGCGTCGCCTCCCTCTACGCCAGCGCGCGCGAGGATTCATGGATGCTGTCGGTGATCGCGGGCGCTTCGCAATCCAGCTCCTATGCGCAATTGCAGCAGGCGTTCACCGAGGACGCCTGGATGATCGCCGACACGCTCGAGAGGTATGCGTCGCTGACCAAGAACCGCCATCCCGATCCGCGGGAATGGTGGGTGCTGAACGGCCTGTCGATCGATGCCTTGTTCCAGCTTGCGCAAGGCGAGGCATTCAATCAGGAAACACGCCTGGTCTTGGCGCGCGTCGCCTGGACACGCGCGCATCTCTTGGGCAAATCCGTCAAGGCAGAGGAGATCATGCGCTTTCTTGCTGCGCATGACGCCATTCTTGCCACGCTGGCGCCGAACTTGCCCACCGCAAAAGGGACCGAGCGCGATCATTTGGCCCTGCTGCTGATGTTGCGGAACAAGGCGTATTCCATCCAGGCTGAGTGGCCGCGCGGCGGGGACAGCCGATGGTGCGGCCATCTCACGCCGGATTCGTATCAGAGCGCGATGGATGATCTGCTGGGACGTGTGCTGCACTATGGCGAAATCCCAAAGCTCGAGCTTTGGTGGCGCATCAACTACCGCAGCGAACTCGTCGTTGGGCCCTCGCCATGGACTCCCTATGGATATTTCGCCAGCCGCGTCGGCTACACTGGTGTGCTGATCCCGCGCGAATGGCCGGACTGGCTGCAAGCCGGTGTGGACCAGGAAGAGTTGCGGGCGATCGCAAGGCTCCCGAGCGCGCCGGAGTTGCTGACGCGGCAGGCCACCGCCTGGGCGCAGGCGGACCGAGGCTATTTCGACAAATGGCTGGGGCGGCTTTGGCCCGAGGGAGAGAATGGGCCGGGTGAGGCCCTGCATCGTGCGATCATGACCACGAAACGCGATTGCCGCGCGCTCAGCCACGGCGCTTATTCGCGGGCGGCGTGGATCCTGCTTCACGGCAATCCCAAGTGGTCGCGGTGGGCGGACCAGACCCCTTATTGGTATGATCGTTTCCGGAACTACTGATATGAGTGGGACGTTTACCGACATCCCGCCACCTATATTCGAAGAGGCTGTTGATGGACGCCGAAAGCCGCCCCTCCTTCATCCGCCATTGGACCCAGCTCGAAGGCGCCGATGACGGGCATTACCCGAACAGCGACGAGCTTCTGAGCATCGGCGCGCCGTTGGCGCGCAAGCTCGGGCTCAAGAACATCGGGATTCATCACGAACGCCTGCCGCCGGGCCGCCGCACCTCCTATCCGCATGCCGAGAGCCTGGAAGAGGAATTCGTGTTCGTGATCGAGGGCGCGCCGGATGCCTGGATCGACGGGCAGCTGCATCGCCTGTCCGCAGGCGACGCAGTGGGGTTTCCGGCCGGCACCGGGCTCTGCCACACCTTCCTCAACAATACCGATGCCGAGGTGCGGCTGCTGGTGGTGGGCGAGACGGCCAAGCCCGAGAACAAGATCTATTATCCCTGCAACCCCGAGCAGATGGCCGTGCGCAAGGATTGGTGGCAGGACGTGCCGGAGCGGCCGATGGGCCCGCATCACGGCAAGCCGGGAGAGCGCACGACCGGGCCGGCGATGGCGGAGCACCGTCCCGATTGCATCCTGAACTTCGGCGGGCAGGAAGGCGAGCCGGATCGCCCCTATGACGGCTCGGAGCCGATGGCGATCGACGTCGACTACAGCGACCGTTTCGGCCTGACCCGCATCGGCATCCATCACCAGCGGCTGCTGCCCCACCACCGCTCCTGCTTTCCGCACGCCGAAAGCAAGGAAGAAGAGTTCGTCTTCATCCTGGAGGGCGAAGCCGATGCCTGTATCGATGGCTGGTTGCACCGCGTGACGCCTGGCGATGCCATCGCCTTCCCAGCCGGCACCGGCATCAGCCACAATTTCATCAACAATGGCACTGCCGACCTGCGCATGATCGTGGTCGGCCAGAGAGCCGTGGCCGGCAACCGCCTTTTCTACCCGCGCCACGTCGAGTACCGTGACCAGTGGGGCGAGGATTGGTGGCATGACGCACCGCAACGGCCGCTCGGGCCTCATGACGGCAAGCCGGATCGGCGTTAGTTCGCGCGGTTTCGCGGCCGTTCGTCACATCCGTAACCTGAAAGCTCGAGGCAGTAGCCAAACCGTAGTGAACTGGCCTTCTTATCGGCTCCCCACCGACCGAGAGGGCAATCATGAACAAGGCGAGGCTGAAACAGCGCAGCGGTGCGGCGATCGACGCAGCGCTTATCGATTCCTTCAAGGCCGAGTTCCACGGCCAGGTCATCCTGCCGCAGGACAGCGCTTATGACGCGGCGCGGCGGATCTGGAACGCCAGCATCGACAGGCGCCCCGGCCTGATCGCCCGCTGTGCGGGAACGGCCGATGTGGTGCAGGCGGTGAAGTTCGCCCGCGCGAACGGCCTGCTGGTTGCGGTCAGGGGCGGCGGCCACAATGTAGGCGGGCGCGCTGTATGCGACGATGGCATCGTCATCGACCTGTCGGCGATGAAAGGCGTGTTCGTCGACGCACGGAACCGGACCGCACGCGTGCAGGGCGGCGCCACTTTGGGCGATGTGGATCGCGAGACTCACCTCCATGGTCTTGCCGTCCCCGCGGGCGTCGTCTCCAAGACCGGAATCGCCGGCCTGACGCTCGGCGGCGGCGTCGGCTGGCTGGTGCGAAAATACGGCCTCACCTGCGACAACGTCCTGTCCTGCGAGGTCGTGACGGCCGACGGCAAGGTCCTGACCGCCGACCTCGAGACCAATGCGGATCTGTTCTGGGGATTGCGCGGCGGCGGCGGCAATTTCGGAATCGTGACGTCCTTCCTGTTCCGCGCTCGCCCCGTCTCGACCGTGCTCGGCGGCCTTCTCATTCATGCCCGGGACCAGGCCGGGCCGGTCTTTCGCCATTATCGCGACTTCATGGCTTCGGCGCCGGACGAGGTGACCGCCTATGCCGGCCTGATATCGACGCCGGATGGCATCCCGGCCGTCGCCATGGCCGCATGCTATTGCGGCGACCAGACGGAAGGCGGGCGCGTCCTTCAGCCGTTGCGCAAATTCGGTGCGCCGCTCGTGGATGCGATCCAGCCGATGCCGTTCCCGGCCATGCAGAAGCTCCTCGATGACGGGTTTCCGGACGGCACCTACAATTACTGGAAATCGACTTTTATCAGCAAACTGAGCGACGACGTGATCGATCTGCTCATCGAGCATGCCAACCGGCCGCACTCGCCGCTGTCTGGTGTGGTCCTGGAGCTCTATGGCGGCGCTGCAGGCAAGATCGGCACAGGCGGCACGGCGTTTGCCCAGCGGCAGGCGCAATACAATGTCGGCATCACGGCGCAATGGACCAACCCCGATGAGAGCGAGGCGCATATCCGCTGGGCGCGCGATCTGTCCGATGCGCTGAAGCCGCATTCCAGCGGCGGGTATCTCCTCAACTTCCTCGACGAAGAAAATCCCGATGCGATCAAGGCGGCGTTCGGCGGCAACTACGCCCGGTTGGCAGCACTCAAGGCCAAATACGATCCGACCAACTTCTTCAGCCTGAACCAGAACGTGAAGCCGGCACGCTGACTGCGGTGAGCGGCGCGCTGCAGCCTCATCCCGCGTCGTCATCCGGGGGTGCCTTCCGCCGGCTCGGGGCGCGTCGGGTGTAGCCGGTCGGCCATTTCGCCTTGCCGTGCATTGGCCAAAACCTTTCCATCGCCAGATAGGTGAACGATGCCGACCACGCGATCATCAGCAGGCCGACCAGCGCCTCCACCCCGCTGATCAGCCGGACATTGTCGAGCGGGTACACATCGCCGAAGCCGAGAGACGTATAATTGACGGCTGAGAAATACACGTTGTCCACGAAGGTGCCGTGGTGCGCCCCGCCGATGCCGCCGAGCCGGAAGACATCGACGAACAGGTAGTAGCCGACTGCGAACATCCATACCTCGATGGTGTGTGCGGCAAAGCACGCAAAGACCACCAGCAGCACGCGTCAGCGCGGACGCGATCCGCCCTTCTCCGGAATGAAAACGGACGCCATGCGTAGCACTTCGTAATGAACCAGGATCGTCAAGGCGACGAGGATGGTGACGGTGATGGCGGCTGTGATCATGCGTGCTTCCCATCAAGACCATTGCCCAAGCCTGAATGGCCAACTCTAGAAGGCTCGCACCAGAATTCCAGGCGCCGCAACCGACGTGAGAGGCGCGCCGCCTATTCCCTCTCCGCGAACGGATTGTCGGTCTGGCGCAATTGCAGGCGGATCGGCGCGCCCTTCAAGTCGAAGCGCTCGCGGATGCCGTTGACGAGATAACGCGCATAGGCGTCGGGCAGCTCGTCAGCCTTTGCCGCGAACAGGACGAAGGTCGGCGGCCGGGTCTTGATCTGCGTCATATAGCGCAGCTTGATGCGGCGTCCGCGCACCAGGGGCGGCGGGTGTGCGACGGTCGCGGCCTCGAGATAGCGGTTGAGCTGCGCGGTCGGCACCCGCTTGTTCCACTCGCCATAGATCTTGAAGACCGCTTGCATCAGCTTGTCGAGGTTGCGCCCGGAGCGCGCCGACATGGTGACGACTGGAATACCGGTCACCTGCGGCAGGGACTTTTCCACCCGCTCCTTAAGCTTTTTCAGCGCTTCGTTCTTGTCGTCGATCGCGTCCCACTTGTTGGCCGCGATGACGAGGGCGCGCCCTTCCTCGATCACGTGGCGCGCGATGGTGAGGTCCTGCTTCTCCAGCATGTCGTTGGCGTCGAGCACCAGCACCACGACATGGGCGTAGCGGACGGCGCGGTCGGTGTCCGCGCCGGACAGGCGCTCCAGCTTTTCCACCACCCGCGCGCGGCGGCGCAGCCCTGCCGTGTCGATGAGGCGGATCGGCGTCCCCTTCCACTCCCATTCGACCGCGATGGCATCGCGCGTGATGCCGGCCTCCGGGCCGGTCAGCAGCCGCTCTTCGCCCAGCAGTGCGTTGGCCAAGGTCGATTTGCCGACATTCGGCCGGCCGACGATGGCAAGCTGCAGCACCTTGGGCGCAGGCGCCTCGTCGTCGGGCAATTCCTCCAGCGCCGCATCGGCATCGATCGTCTCGGCCGCGTGCCGCGCCTCCTTGCGGTCCGCCGCTTCGCGCAGCACGTCATAGAGCGCGCCCATGCCTTCGCCATGCTCGGCGGAAATCGGGATCGGCGCGCCGAGGCCGAGGCGGAACGCCTCGTTCAATCCCGCCTCCGCCGCCTTGCTTTCGCATTTGTTGGCGACCAGCAGGATCGGCGTCCTGGTCTTGCGCAGGTACCTGGCGAAATGCTGGTCGAGGGGCGTGATACCGGCGCGCGCGTCGAACAGCAGCAATGCGACGTCTGCCTGGCGGATCGCCTCCTCCGTCTGTTCGCGCATGCGCGCCGCGAGCGATCCATCGAACACGTCCTCGAGGCCCGCGGTATCGACCACCGTGAAATCGAGATCGCCCAGATGGCCGGGGCCGAAGCGCCGGTCGCGCGTCACGCCCGGCTGGTCATCCACCAGAGCGAGCTTCTTGCCCACCAGGCGGTTGAACAGGGTCGACTTGCCGACATTGGGCCGGCCGACGATGGCGATGGTGAAAGCCATGGATTGCTATTTCAGCGCGACCAGCCGCGCGTCGTCCGACAGGATATAGATCGTTTCGTTGGCGACGACCGGCGGCAGATGCGAGGAATCGGGCAGCTCCTGTTTGCCGAGGATGCTCCCGTCATAAGGCGACAGCGCGACGGCGAGGCCGCTGGAGCCCGTGACCAGCAGGCGGTCGCTGACCAGCACGGGGCCGGACCAATAGATGCGGTCCTCCTTGTCCTGAGGGTCCTCGAACTGCGGCAAAGCGGTGATCCACTTGATGCGCCCATCCGCGCGCGACAGGCACACGACCTCGCTGTCGTTGGTGAGGACAAAGACGAAATCGCCCGCGACCCATGGCATCTGCGTCCCGCCAAGGCCGTTGTCCCACACCCGGCCGCCGCGCTCCTTGTCGATCGCGGCCATCACGCCGCCATTGCCGATGGCGACCACGAAATCGCGGTCGATCACCGGCCGGCCGCGGATATCGGTCAGGGTCGCGATTGCGTTGCCGCGCGCCCCGCCGGCGAGGGATTCGGTCCAGATAGAGCGGCCGTCGCTGACATCGAAGGCCAGCAATTCGCCGGACGTATAGGCCGCGATCACGATATCGCCGTCGACCGCGGGCGTGGTGCCGCCCAGCAGGCCGGCGGCCTCTTCGACGCCGGCGTTGGACCACAGCTTGCGCCCGTCATCCAGTGCATAGACCACGAGTTGGTTATCGATGGTGATGACGAAGATGCGCCCGTCGCTGACCGCCGGGGCGGAGCGCATCGGCGCGGGCGCCGGCGCTTCCCATTTCACTTCGCCGGTCTTGGCATCGAGCAGGAACACCTTGGCGAAGGGCGTGGAGACCACCAGCTTTCCGTCGGCCCAGGCGAAGCCGCCGCCGAACAGGTTGTCATCCTCGTCGTCCGGCGTCAGATCCTCGCGCCAGATCTCTTTGCCGGTGGCCGCGTCATGAGCGCTCACCACGGAATCCGCATCCATCGCGAACACCGCGCCGTCAGCCACCACCGGTTCCGCGAGCAGGCGGTTGTCGTCGCTGGCCGAAGCACCGATATCGACCGACCAGAGCTGCTGCAGCGCGCCGGAGCTGGCCTTCAGGTGATACATGGCGTGGGTCTGGTTGCCGCCCGCCTGCGTCCAATCCTTGTTCACATAGGGCTCGGGCAGGATGACGTCGGTGCCCGCCAGCTCGGGATCGACGTCCAATTGCCTGTTGAGCTGAAGCGCCGAGACGCGGTCGCCGGGCAACGGCGGCTTGTCGCTGCTGCCGAACCAGCCGCAGCCTGCGAGCATTATGATCGCGCCCAGCGCCGCCGCCGACCTGGCGCAGCGCAATCCGGCGCGCGCGATTCCCACTGGTCCCCCCATTGGACCCTTGCGCCCACTCATCGCTTCCCCCACGCCGCTCAGTTCCCAAGCCGATCGAGCAACTGCTCGGCCCGCTGCGCGAAGCCGGAACCTGGCGCGGCTTCGCGCGCTGCCGTCTTCACGGTTTCGAACGTCGTCTTGGCCTTGTCCTTGTCGCCGGCCGCCATTGCGGCAAGACCGGTGATCTCCAGCGCGGACAGGCGATAGGCCTCGCCCTCCTTGGTCAGGTCCTTGACCAGGTCCGCGGCGGTCTCGGGCTTCCCGATATCGAGCTCCAGCAACGCCGCCTGGATGGTGGCGAGATCGCGCAACGGCTTGTCCGCGCCCGGATCGTTGGCGATCTCCGTCAGGATGCCGCGGGCCTTGGCCTTGTCGCCGCTCTGCACCGCAGTTTCGGCAAGGCGGAAGCGCGCAAGCACGCCGTAGGAGCCGCCGTCCGCCACGACCTTGGCCAGCGCCGCTTCGCGCTGCGCCACATCGGCGGTGGACGCGGCGCTCAGGAAATCCGCCGACGCCTGAAGCTGCTTGCGGGTCGAATATTCCTTCCAGCCCCAATGGGCCGCCACCGCCAGGACCAGCACCAAAGCCGCCCCAATGATGAGATTGCCGTATTTCTTCCAGATCGCGGCCGCCTGGTCGCGCCGGAGGTCCTCTTCGACCTCGTGGAAAATGTCTGCCACGCCTACTGTCTCCGCTGTCCCGTTGCTCCCTGGCCGTCGCTTCGTATGGTCGACGTGCGCAACCCACGGGATCGATTAACAAAATCGGGCCGTAACATAGCGGCTGACCCCGGCGATGGCAAACCATCTCCCAGGCTTTGATCAGTTGGAACGGTTCTTGCTGAATGCTGGGCAGGACACACTTGGAAAGCCCGTGCCATGCCCATCCGGCGCCTCTTGATCCCCTTGATCGGCTTCGCTTTGCTGGCCGGCCTATCCGGCTGCGCCACGCTGGCCGCCGTTCCCGCGATCGCGGTTTATGCCGGTGTGGAGGGGGTTTCCCTCAATCAGACAGGCAAGCTGGCATCCGACCACGCGGTCTCCGCCATCACCGGTCAGGATTGCAGCTTCCTGCGCTACAAGGACACCGGCAATTATTGCCGCAGCGCCGCCGAAATTGCCGCTGCGGAGGCTATCGCCCGGCGGGATCTCAGCGGTTATTGCTATCGCCGGCGCGGCCTCGTGACCTGCTATTCCACCCCCGACCCCACCGCCAGCGACGAGATCCGGGTGCACTAAAAGATCTGGAAACGATCTAGACGAAAGCCCCGCTTTGCGGTGAAACTTTCGGGGTCGAGAGCCGTTTGCTTCGAGTCGAAAGGCACCATGAATACCGTGCAGGAGCAATGTCGCACCCGGTCCTGCTGAGTGACTACCGGCCTCGCGCCGGCAAGGTCTTTTTCGACCGCGCCGATCTCATGCGCATTCTGTCCATCTATAGCCGCCAGGTATCGCGCGGCCTGTGGCGCGACTACGCCATCGACCATCGCAGCAACATGGCGGTGTTCTCGATCTATCGCCGGGCGCAGGAGCAGCCCCTGTTCGCCATCATCAAGGTCCAGCTGCGCGGCGACCGGGACGCCAAATACATCCTGCAATCCCGCAACGGCCAGATCGCGTCCGGCCGGACCCTCAAAGACATCATCGATGTGCTGACCAAGCAGCTCATGATCGTTAACTAACGGCCCCGAAATCGCCTTATTCCACCTGTACCGTTCCGGTTCTGTACCACATATTGCGGGTGGATGACGTCTATCCACAACATTTTGAGAAATCGCCCTTGCCACTCAAGGTCTAGTGGTGTGAAGATGATGACATATCAACATCTCGGGGCAATCTGCGGATTTCGGAGGCATAGATGGAATGGACCGAACAACGGATTGAGATGCTGCGGCGGCTTTGGGGTCAGGGCCAGACCGCCAGTCAAATTGCGGGAGCGCTTGGCGGGGTTACGCGAAATGCGGTAATCGGCAAGGCGCATCGTCTCGGCCTCACCGGCCGGCCCTCGCCGATCAAGCGCGACGCCAACGGCGTCTCGGTGCCGAAGCGCCGTCCCGTTCCGCGCCGCGCCATGGCGCCGCAGCCCAAGCCCATGATGCAGCTGCAGCGCGCTCTGCCGCAGCAGCAGGACGGCACCGTGGCGGCGAGCCCGTCGCCGGTCCCACGCGAGCAGCCGCGCCACTATCCGCCGGTGCGCGCCCATGGCGGTACCAAGGCCTGCTCCTGGCCGGTCGGCGATCCGAAGCAGCCGGGCTTCCATTTCTGCGGCGAGCCGTCGGAACCGGGCCGGCCTTATTGCGCCAACCACTGCCACCAGGCCTATCAGCGGAAATCGGAAGCGGCGTAGCCTCACCACGCCGCAAATTCGGGGGGTCGCGGCCGGTCCCGAGGGGGTATCCGGCCGCCTTTTTTGAGTCGCGCCGATGAAAAAGCCGAGGCGCATCAAGATCGAGGTGCGAGCCGCGCGGGTCGAGGATTTCGAGGCCCTGGCGCGGCTCTATGCCGATCGCAACGCCTACTCGCAGACGCTGCAACTGCCGTTCCCAAGCCCGGAGCTGTGGCGCAAACGGCTGTCACAGAACGACGAGACGATTCACGGCCTGGTCGCGACGGTCGGCGGCGAAGTGGTCGGCAATCTCGGCCTGACGCGCCTAACCCGCGCCCGCCGCGCTCATGTCGGAGAGATCGGCATGGGCGTACGCGATGCCTGGCAGGGCAAGGGCGTCGGCACGGCCCTGATGGAGGCCGCCTTGGATCTCGCCGACAATTGGCTGGGCCTGCGCCGGATGGAGTTGCGGGTCTATGCCGACAACGCGCGCGCCATCGCGCTCTATCGCAAGTTCGGGTTCGAAATCGAAGGGACCCACCGCGCCTATTCGATCCGCAATGGCGTCTATGTGGATTCGCTGTCCATGGCGCGCATTGTCGAAGGGCCGCGCATCACCACGATGCGCGGCAAGAAACCGAAAGAGTAAAGGGCTTCAGCGCCTGGTGGCCGCCAGCGGCGGCTTGGCGGTCGAGGGGCTGATGGTGCGGTTCTCGTAGCGGCCCTTCTGCATGTAATGCACCAGCGGACAGGTCTTCACCGCCCGCACGTCGGGATAGGCGTCGAGATAGGCCTGCGAGGAGAACATCGGCGAAGGGTCGCGCCCCTCGAACCCGCCATAGAGCACGTAATGCAGCGAGGGCGGGATGCCGACCGCCGCCACGTCGGGATATTGCCGCAGATACCAGGCCTCGTGCATCAGGCCGCTTTTCAGCACCAGCCGGGCATGGCGATAGGGCCGCATCTGCTTTTTCATGCGGGCGAAGCGGAAGGTCGCGATCCAATAGGCGCACATCGCCCATTGCCGCATGTTGTAGAAGGCCCAGCGGTGATTCTTCACCAGCCGCCGCGGCGGCTTGGTGATGCGCCACCAGAAGCTTTCCTCGACCTTGCGAAGCCGCTTCAAGGTCTTCACATGATCGACCCGCGCCGCGGCCAATGCGTCCTTCGCCGCGCTCAGCGCAGCATCGAGCTTCGCCACCTGGTCGCTGTCGAGCGCGGCGTTCAGCCGGCGCCGGATATCGCCGAGCTCCGCCTGCAGACCCACGCTGCCGCCGAGGCGCGCGAACATCTCGCGCACCTCGAGCGCGCGCGGCGCGACCGCATCGAGCGAGAACAGATGCTGCAAGGCGGGCTGCAGATCCTCGCCCACGCCGAGGATGCCGAGCCCGGCGCCGTGCACGAACTCGAAATGCGGATACTTGCCGGAAAGCGCATTCCACAATTCGAGCGCGCTGTTGTCGGTCGACGGATCGTCGATGCCATAGACCAGGATGACGGCGCGCTTCGACAGCTTCGGCAGCCAGTCCTCGCTATACCGGGCGAAAGCGCCGCTTTCCGTCGCATCGATGCTGAGCAGATCGACCGTGCCGTCCTCGAACCGCTCGAACGCCTTTTCGGCGCGGATCTGCAGGAGCTGCGAGAATTGCGCGTAGCGCCCGTCGTGATGGCCGATCAGCTCGTCGCGCTTCGCGCTGCGACCGGAAATCGCGTAACAACGCGTGGGCAAGCGTAACCGGCCGACCGCCTGGCAAAAGGCGAGATACGGCGCGGCGGGCGCCTCGGTCAGCTCAACCAGGGTGAAGGGTCGCAATGCATCTACCAGCCAGAACAGGATCGGCACATGCTCGCACCGCGGGGAAGGGTCCACGCGGTCGGGCGCCCAGAACATCGCGGGCGTGACAAAGCCGCCGCCAAGGCGCGACCACCAGTTGCCGAATTCGATCGGAAGGCCGGTGGCACCGGCGATCTCACCCAGCGCGACTTGCTCAGCGCCGATCCGCTTTTCGTCGGTCAAGTCTCACCATCCCCAGAAATACTCACGTTCAGAATCAGGAAAATATCCGGGAAAGCAAGGGTCGACATCGTTTGTGAGGATTCGCAGCCACTTGCTGTTGCACCCCCACCTCACTCGCCACTCTTGCAAAGGCGAGTCGAAGGTGATACTTAAGCATATGCTTAACCAATCGGCCGCGCTCGACCTCATGTTCCAGGCGCTCGCCGACCCCAGCAGACGGGTGATGGTGGAGCGGCTGACTCGCGGACCGGCTTCGGTAAGCGAGCTGGCCAAGCCTCTCGCCATGTCGCTGCCGGCGGTCGTGCAGCACCTCCAGGTGCTGGAGACGAGTGGCCTGGTCCGGTCGGAGAAAGCGGGACGCGTGCGCACCTGTCACGTCGAGCCAAAGGCGCTGCGGACGGCGGAGCAATGGATCGCCGAGCGGCGGACCATCTGGGAGCGCCGCCTCGATCGCCTCGGCGCGTTTCTCGCCGCCGACACGGACGAGCCGGACAAACAGGGCGGCGCGTAGTCCATCGATCAATTCATTTCCCGAAGGGAGGCATAATCATGTCGCTGAAGCTCTATTTCCATCCCTTGTCGTCCTTCTGTCACAAGGTGCTGATCGCTTTGTATGAGACCGGCACGCCGTTCGAGCCGCGCTTGCTCGATCTGTTCAGCGAGATCGACGAATACAAGAAAATCTGGCCGATCGGCAAAATCCCGGTACTGCGCGATGAGGCGAACGATCGCACGATTCCCGAGACCAGCATCATCATCGAATATCTGGCGCAATACTTCCCGGGCAAGACGCAGCTCTTCCCAACGGATCGCGACCTGTGCCGGCAGATGCGGCTGCGCGATCGTTTCTATGATCTCTATGTGAACGTGCCGATGCAGAAAATCGTCACCGACAGGCTGCGGCCTGAAGGCAAGAACGATCCTTTTGGCGTGGAGGAAGCACGCGCTTTGCTGCAGACCTCGCTCGGCATGGTGGATCAAGATATGGCGAGCAACCGGTGGGCGATGGGCGATGCGTTCACGATGGCCGACTGCGCTGCGGCGCCAGCTTTGTTCTATGCCAACGTGGTGATGCCGTTCCAGGAGACTCACAGGCACGCAGCGGCTTATCTCCAGCGGCTGCTGGAACGCCCGTCTTTCGCCCGCGTTATCAAGGAAGCCCAGCCCTATTTCGCGATGATGCCGAAATAGCGCACTTCCATCACGCGAGGAGATCGACATGCCGGTTGAAAGCAGGTCGGACGCCATCCGCGGCTATTTCGCTGCCTACAAGTCCGGAGACCGCAAGCACCTCGAGCAGGCGTTGGCGGAAGATTTCACCTTCACCAGCCCCTATGACGACAGGATCGACAAGGCCACCTATTTCGAGCGCTGCTGGCCGAACAGGAACCTGATCCGCGAGCACATCATCGAGCGGATCTTCGAAAAGGGCGATGAAGCCTTCGCGCTCTATCGCTGCGTCACCAACGACGGCAAGGAATTCCGCAACACGGAGTTCTTCACCTTCAAAGGTGACCAGCTCCGCCAGGTCCAGGTCTATTTCGGCGCCGGTTACAAGAACGGCCAATTCGTCAAGCAGCAATCCTGATTGCAAGAGCGGGAGAACAGCATGACCGAGCGATCGGTGACACACGCGACGTTCAGCATCGAGCGCAGCTACGATTCACCGCCGGCGAAGGTGTTCAAGGCGTTCGCCGACCCGGCCATCAAGCGTCGCTGGTTCGCCGAGGGCGAAGGATGGGAGATCGAAGAGTTCGTCGCCGACTTCAAGGTCGGCGGATACGAGCGCAGCCGGTTCCGCTTCCGCGGCGGCACGCCGATCCGCAACGACACCACCTACCATGACATCGTGCCGAACGAGCGGATCATCATCGCCTACACCATGACGATCGGCGAGAACCGCATCTCCGCCTCGCTCGCGACCTTCGAATTCGAGCCGGCGGGAAACGGCACGCAGCTCCTCTTCACCGAGCAGGGTGCTTTCCTCGATGGGCTCGACACCGCCGGTCCGCGCGAGGCCGGCTGGAAGGATCTGCTCGAGGCGCTCGGAAGGGCACTGAAATCATGACCGAACGATCCGCAACCCACGGCACGTTCGTCATCGAGCGCGTCTACGACGCCTCGCCGGCCCGGGTCTTCAAGGCCTGGGCCGATCCTGTGGCCAAGGCCCGCTGGTTCGTAGGCCCCGCCACCTGGCAGTTCATCGAACGGTCGATCGATTTCAAGGTCGGCGGCAAGGAACGGCTGAGCGGCAGGCACGGGACCGGCACGGTCTCGACGTTCGATGCCTATTACCACGACATCGTGCCGGACCAGCGCATCGTCTACAGCTACGACATGCACCTCGACCAGAGGCACATCTCGGTCTCGCTGGCCACTGTTGAGCTTAAGGCGGAAAGAAGCGGCACACGCCTGGTCTTCACGGAGCAGGCCGTGTTCCTCGACGGCTATGACGATGCCGGCGGCCGCGAGCGCGGCACCAGTATGCTGCTGGACCAGCTCGGCGCGGAACTACAGCGCTAGAGCAAAAAATTTGGCCCTTACACACTAAACGCAGGAATCGGACTCTTGGGTTTTTTCGGAGAGGGGCCTACGCGACGTCCTTGACCATCAGCAACCAGTCGCCTTCGTCAGTGGATCCGGGGAACGGCAGGAAGGGCCTGCGCGCCCGCTCGCGGAAGCCGTGGCGAAGATAGAGCCGATGTGCTCCGGCATTCGCGCTTTCAACGAGCAGCGACATCTGACGCACGCCACTGTGTCGCGCCAGCTTCTCCGCTTCGGCCAGCAGCGCGGCGCCAAGCCCGCGACCCCGATATTCCGGAAAGACCGAGACAGCCATCAGAGTCCAAGTTTCCGTGGCGAGCGCCTCCAGCTCTAAATACGGTCCAAATGCTTCCGGAAGATCGGCAACATCCCTTGACTTGTCGGGTTCCGGCACCACGAAGCCGGTCAACGCGCCAGCAACCTCGCTGTCGATCTCGGCAACGGTCCAGTTGGCGAAATGAGAAGGGCTGTTCGTATTGGTGAGAATGCGATGTCGGCCAACCTCGAGTATGGACTCGCCTGGAATGCGCAGCGTGGTCCACAACCACGCCACCAAACCGCGAGACGCACTGTCGATTAGGACAGCCAGGTTCGAGGCGTCCGATTTCCGCGCCGGGCGAAAGGTTAGCTCAGCCAGCGGCATTGGTGTATCCCCAGGTCTTTCGAACCTATGCCACGAGCCAAGGTTAATCTCGCGAACAGGAGTTTGCAACTTGCGCACTCGATCTTGAGGGGCCTGGGAGACAAGGGAGTGTTGGGTTTGTCAGGCGGCCAATGCGATGGCCGATGGGAAGGTCTGAAGCTGTAGTTCTTGGTCCGGCTGATGCGTCGGCCGATGCCGGCCCTGACCAAGTCTGTGATCTGCTTCTCGACCGGTACGAGCAGGGTGATCTTTCTGGCCTTGCCCTTCTTGGAGGCGATCTTCTTCCGGACGCGGTTCGACCATCGGAATTCGACCTCGTCGACATATCGCTGGACGTGCTGCGCTCCGAATTTATGCCAGACGCCGAACTTGGCGCGCTCCACGATGAATCCGAAGCCATCCGCCGAGCTGCTGTGGACATCATCGCGGACGTATTCGCCCTGGCTGTGATTCACCGTGGCATGCACACCGGCGAGCTTGCTCAAGGCCTTTTGGAACGCGCTCTGGCTGTCGCTCATGATCCAGCTTCCAGACTCGATCCTTCCAGCCGTCGCCGCTTCGATATCGTCGATGGTTTCCGCTTGAATGACAGTGCCTTGAACGGGTCCGTCGCGTTCTGCCGCGATCAAGATCCTGGCCTTGGATGTGCCCTTCCCACGGGGATTTGCGGCACGGTCCTTGCGGGGCTTCGGAGCGCCGCCGAGGTATTTGATGTCGATCTCGACGATGCCCTTGAGTTGAGGCCCCTTGCCGTCGCGGTCGTGCATCATCTCGCGGATCGAATGACCCAGCCTCCAGGCCGTGCTCTGAGTGACCCCCAGAACCCTCGCCATGACCACGGACGCCCTTACTCGACGTGACGACGAGATAAAGGGCCTGGACCCAGGTCCAGAGCTTCAGCTCGAAGAACGCTCGGCAAGCAGCCTCGCTCGAATATCTGCGACGCAGCTCCTTCAGCGAGGTCACACGCTTGGTAACGATCACCTCTGGACCATTGGTCATGACCGAACACCAAAATTGTCGGAGAACACTTTGGATGTTGGATCGTCAATGAAATCCGCTACCTGTCGGTAAACCCGTTCAGTGACAGGGTCTTAGCGAAGCGAACCTGCGTTTAGTGTGTAAGGGCAAAAAATTTCATCTCCGTGTCGGCTTTGCGCCGCCCCCTTCGTCGTCCAGATAGAGGGTGAGTTGCCGTCGGCACCGCCGGCGGGAACCGGCCTTCCCCACACCCCTATGAAAGAGGAGGTAAGTTCATGAAAGTCATGGTCATTGTGAAGGCGAGCAAGGCTTCCGAGGCTGGCGAGATGCCGAGCCAGCAGCTGCTGTCCGAGATGGGCAAATATAACGAGGAGCTGCAGAAGGCCGGCATCATGCTCGACGGCGCCGGATTGCATCCCACCTCGAAGGGCAAGCGCGTCCGCTTCGCCGGCCAGAAGCGCACCGTGATCGACGGCCCCTTCACCGAGACCAAGGAGCTGATCGCCGGCTACTGGTTGTGGGAGGTCAAGTCGATGGAGGAAGCGGTGGAATGGCTGAAGCGCTGCCCCAATCCGCACAACGAGATGACCGACGTCGAGATCCGCCCGCTCTTCACGGACGAGGATTTCGCACAAATCCAGTAACCGACAAGGAAACGTCATGCAGAAAATCCACCCGTTCCTCTGGTTCGACAACCAGGCCGAAGAGGCGATGAATTTCTACGTCTCGATTTTCAAGAATTCGAAGATCGGGAAGGTCGTGCGATACGGTGATGCCGGGCCCGGCCCCAAGGGCAGCGTGATGACCGCCACCTTCGAGCTGGAGGGGCAGCAATTCACGGCCCTCAACGGCGGACCGCATTTCAAGTTCACCGAGGCCATCTCCTTCGTGGTCGATTGCAAGAGCCAGGAAGAAGTGGACGAGCTGTGGGAGAAGCTGTCCGCCGGCGGCGAGCCGGGACACTGCGCCTGGCTCAAGGACAAGTTCGGACTCTCCTGGCAGATCGTACCATCGGTGCTGGTCGAACTGCTCAGCAATCCCGATCCCGCTAAATCGAAACGGGTCATGGCAGCGATGCTGAAAATGACCAAGATCGACATCGCGAAGCTGAAGCAGGCCGCCCAGGGTTAGTCGATCCAGCCAGTACGTTCGCTCCGCGGCCACCTCGAGAGTCTCCTGTTGAAGGGCGTGTAGCGCGCGCCCAGCTAACTGAGGTCCGCAGGATCCCAAGGTTCCGATCGAAGACACGGTGGGCGCCATGGCGGAATTGGTGCGCGCCGGCAACGTGCGCTATCTCGGCCTGTCCGAAGCGAGCGCCGCCACCATCCGGCGCGCGCACAAGGTTCATCCGATCACTGCCATCCAGACGGAATATTCGCTGTGGAGCCGTGATCCCGAGGATGAGATCCTGCCGGCAGTGCAGGAGCTCGGCATCGGGTTCGTTCCGTATTCTCCGCTCGGCCGCGGCTTTCTGGCCGGACGTTTCAAGCGCCTGGAGGACCTGGCGCCGGACGATTGGCGGCGTGGCTCGCCCCGCTTCCAGGGCGAGATTTCGGCAAGAACCTTGCCTTGGTCGACCAGGTCAACGCTCTCGCGCGCAACAAGGGCTGCACGCCCTCGCAGCTCGCGCTCGCGTGGCTGCTCGCCCGCGCCAAGGACATCGTGCCGATCCCCGGGACCAGCAGCACGGCCCGGCTGGAAGAGAATGCGGGCGCGGTCAATGTGCATCTCTCGCCTGCAGAGCTCGAGGCGATCGAGGGCATCGCACCCAAGGGCGCCGCGTGCGGCCAGCGCTATGCGCCGGGCATGATGGAGATGGTCAATCGCTGACGGCAGTCTCGCCCAGCGCCACCGGCACCGGCTATGCCAGGGCCTTCAAACGGGCCGGATTCAGGATCGTCGCCGGCCGCATCCCGGCACGCCCGATCAAGCGCCATGATTTGAAGACAATGGCATAAGCGTTGCCGCATCATGGTTCGGTCACCAAAGCGTCTTGCTCGCGTAACGGGGCATCCATGGCCGATGACTTCATCCTAAAGTTGTGGTATGATTGAGCGCTGATGAATGGATGATTTGGAGGCGGTCATGAAGCTCGCGTCTTACAACGTCGAGAATCTTTTCCAGCGCGCCCGTGCCTTGAATCAGGCCACCTGGCAAGCCGGCAAGAACGTCCTCAAGATGCATGCCGCGCTGAACACCATTCTTGGCAAGGCCGTTTATTCCGCCGCCGACAAGAAGAAGATCATCCAGCTCATGAAGGACCTGGGGATCGCCAAGGCGGACGACGGCGGCCAGTGGGTCATTCTGCGGCAGAATCACGGCCACCTGCTGACCCGCCGCAAGAACGGAACCATCGATATCGTCGCCAACGGCCGCGACGACTGGATCGGTTGGGTCGATCTCAAGTATGAGGCGGTCAACGAAATAGCAACCCGCATGACCGCGCAGGTCATCAGAGATCTGAGTGCCGACATCCTCGGCATCGTCGAAGCCGAAAACCGTCCGTCCTTGCTGCGCTTCTGCGAGGATGTCATGCCGGCGGTCAATGGCAACGCCTATGAGCACGTGATGCTGATCGACGGCAATGATGAGCGCGGAATCGACGTGGCGGTCATGACGCGCGACGGCTACGATATCCGGTCCATTCGCAGTCATGTCGACGACAGCAAGAACGGCAACCGCATCTTCAGCAGGGATTGCCCGGTGTTCGAGATCAACACCCCTGCCGGCAATGTCTTGACCGTTCTTGTCAATCACCTGAAGAGCAAGGGCTTCGGCTCGACGGCAACCTCGAATGCGAGACGCAAGGCCCAGGCCCTTCGTGTCAAGGAGATCTACGACGATCTTCGCGCCGGCGGCAAAAAGCTGATCGCCGTTCTCGGGGATTTCAATGATACACCCGACAGCAATCCGCTCGGCCCGCTGATCCAGCAGACCAATCTCAAGGACATCAGCACCCACAACGCATTCGACGATGGCGGGTTTCCCGGCACCTTTGCCAGCGCCAGCGCGGGCAACAAGATCGACTACATCCTGCTCTCTCCCGAGCTGATGGCGCACGTGACGGGTGGCGGCGTCTTCCGCAAAGGTGCCTGGCCGGGCGTCCGGCCGCAGAAATGGGACAAGTACGTCGAGATGAAGGAGCCGATTCATGCGGCTTCGGACCATGCCGCAATCTGGGCCGAGATCAATGTCTGACCACGGCGCAAGCTGATCAGCCGCGCAGCGCCCAGCGAGCGAGGGGACTATATCGATTCCGGCCGGGCAGGCTGTGAACGAGCACGAATTCGCGCACGGTCCAGTCTATGGGCTCGATCGCTTCCTCCTTGATCTCGCGATCGCCATAGAGCAGCGTCACATGCGGCAGCCAGCTCGGCCCGATCCAGCGTCCGAGCCCCGCCTCTTCCATCGCCCTCGCGAGCATGTGCTGAAACCGCACCAGCCCCGCAACGCCGTCGCCGCCGCATAGCAACAATGGCCGATTATGCCCGTTGCGGCCCAGGCTCTTCACGTGATCGAGCGCAATCCGGAACGGGGGCATCGCGATGCGCGACACGGCGTCGTCCGCCGCGGCAACGATGTTGCGGGGCAAGTGATCGGCGACGTAATGCAGGGAGACATGGAAGCGCTGCGCGGCGAGCGGCCTGCCCTTCAGTCCGTGCTCGTCATGGAGGCGCCGCGCGAGGTGCGCCATGCGCGCCGCTGCCGCAGCATCCGGGAAGATTGCGAAGAACACGCTGCCGGTCGGAAGCGGCGCGGCTTCAAAGCCCGCAAACGACAATTGCTCCGGCATGCGGCGGACGCTCCATGTGCGGCCTGCCGCCAGCTTCCTACTCCGTCTCTATCGATGCAAGGAGACCGGATGCAGGGGCCGGCGCGCGCCGACCAGCCCTCGGCGAAGGATTCCCGGCGAGAGCGTTCCGCGCCGTCTGTGCGGTCGCCCTCGCCTTCATCGCGGATCAGGCTGCTGCGCAGCTACACGCTCCCGCCGGTGGAAGTGCATGCGGTGTTCCCCGGCGGCCCGCGTCCGTCCGCCAAGATGCGCGCGCTGGTGGATTACCTTGCCGAAGAACTCAGGAAGTCGGACGGGCGCGCGACTTCCTGATGCGGCTTCAAGCCAGCGCCGCGGCCCCCTCCGCCAGCCGCCGGGCCAGATCGGGCGATAGCTGTTTCGCCAGCTTGGCATGCGCCTTGCGCCAGATCGGGATGGCGGATTCCAGCCGCCGCGCGCCGGCCTCGGTCAGCCATACCGCGCGGCGCCGGAGATCGGCTTCCACGATGGCGATCTCGATCATGCCCTGGCCTTCGAGCGTGCGCAGGTTGCGCGACAGGGTCGATTGCTCGAGGCCTGTGGTCCGCGCCAGGGCGCCCAGCGTGTCGTCGGCCGCCGCAGCGATCTGCGCCATCAGGCCGAGCTGGGCCACGGAGAGGCCGATTCCGGCCATTTCGCGCTCCAGGAACTGGGTGATCTGCCGGGCGGCCAACCGGCTGTTCCAGCCGGCACAGCTCTCCACCAGGGTGCGGGCGTCGGTGCGCAGGGTCTTCCGGGGTTGCATGCTCATAATTCAATGTATATACATTGATTGTAGATACATGGAAAGCCCGAGATGCGAAAACCGGCTTTGAAGCGCGTCTATGAGCCAGCGAGCGCAAGCGACGGCGTGCGCATCCTGGTCGACCGGCTATGGCCGCGCGGGATCGCGAAGGACAAGGCCAGGATCGATCTCTGGCTCAAGGAGCTGGCGCCCAGCCACGCGCTGCGCAAGCGCTTCCACGGCAAGCCGGAGGATTGGAAGGAATTCCGCGCTGCCTACGCGGCCGAGCTCGCGGCGGCGCCGGCCGAGGCGATCGCCGAGCTGCGGCGCCGGCTGCGCGCAGGGCCCGTCACCCTGCTCTACGCCGCGCGCGACGAGCGCCACAACAACGCGGTCGCGCTCAAGGAATGGCTGGAGCGGCGCGGCGCCAAAGCCAAGAGATCGAAGCCGTGAGGGTGAGCGGCAATGTCCTGGAGGCCATCGGCAACACGCCGCTGGTGGAGCTGCGGCGGGTCGTCCCGCCGGATTGCGCGCGGATCTTCGTCAAGGTCGAAGGGCAAAACCCGACCGGAAGCATGAAGGATCGCATGGCGCAGGCCATGATCGCGCGGGCCGAGCAAGACGGCCGGTTGCGGCCCGGCGATACGGTCGTCGAATATACCGGCGGCAGCACCGGCGCATCGCTCGCCTTGGTTTGCGCCGTCAAGGGCTATCGCCTGCGGATCGTGACCTCCGCCGCCTTCAGCGAGGAGAAGCTGACCCAGATGGCGGCGTTCGGCGCGGAGCTGACACTCATTCCCAGCGAGGGCGGAAAGATCACCAAGCAGCTCATCACCGATATGATCGCGGCCGCACAGGAGATCAGCCGGCAGCCGCGCACCTACTGGACCGATCAGCTCAACAATGCCGACAGCATTGCGGGCTACTACCCGATGGGCGAAGAAATCTGGACCCAGACCGGCGGCAAGGTCGACGGATTTGTCCAGTCGATCGGGACGACGGCCTCGTTGCGCGGCGCGGCAAGCGTGCTCCGCCGCCACAATCCGGACGTCAGGATCGTGGCCGTCGAGCCGGGCGAATCCGCAGTCCTGTCCGGCGGCCAGCCCGGCGCTCACAAGATCGAAGGGATCGGTATCGGCTATGCGCCGCCGCTATGGGACCGAAGCCTGGTGGATGAGATCATCCCGGTTCCCACCGCCGATGCGGAGGCCATGGCGCGGCGCCTCGCGCGCGAGGAAGGGCTGTTTGCGGGAACGTCGTCGGGCGCGAATGTCATCGCGGCAATCCGGACCGGAGAGCGACTAGGCCCGGATGCACGGGTCGCGACCCTGCTGGTGGATTCCGGACTGAAGTATCTGAGCACCGATGTTTACAAGCGAGACCAGTCTCCCCTGAGTTCTTAACGAAAAGAACTGAGGTGGCGCCCGGCTTCTACAGCCCTATCGGCCGCCTTTCGGTGGAAGCGCAGCTGTGACCCGAGTGCCGATCGTCGGCCAAGCTATGCCACCCGCACTTGGCCAAGCTGGTCCAAGGTGGCCCGAAGCATCCATGCGGTCCGATAGACTACCGAATGGCATGCCAATACAATCTGGCCATCTGCCTCTCTGAAGGTCACTGCGATCCATGGCCGAAGAGCGCATCCACCGCCGCCTTGCAGCCATCCTAGCCGCAGATGTGGTTGGGTTCAGCCGGTTAATGGAGCAGGACGAGGCCGGCACGATGGCCTTGCTCAAAGGGCGGCGCAAGCAAGTCCTGGAACCGCTGGTCGCGAAACATCGCGGCCGCATTTTCAAGGTAACCGGCGATGGCGTGCTCGTCGAATTCGGCAGCGCAGTCAATGCCGTGGAGTGCGGTGTCGAACTCCAGCAAAACATGGGGACAGCCAATTCTGATCAACCGGATGATAAGCATATCCTGCTGCGCATCGGCGTGAATCTCGGCGATGTCATGGTCGAGGGCAGCGACCTCTATGGGGATGGCGTCAACATCGCTGCACGGATCGAAGGTATAGCCGATCCGGGCGGCATCTACCTTTCCGCCATGGTTTATCAGAACGTAAAGTCGAAACTCGACCTCGCATTTGAGGATCTTGGCGAGCGACATCTCAAAAACATCGCTGAACCGGTCCGTGTCTTCCGCGTTCGATCGGGAGACGTTGCTGTTCCGACATCCGGCAAGGTAGGCGCATTGCCGCTGCCAGACAAACCCTCGATCGCAGCGCTGCCATTTGAAAATATGAGTGGCGATCCGGCGCAAGACTACTTCGCCGACGGTGTTGTGGAGGACATTATCACCGCCTTGTCGCGCTTTCGGGGTTTGTTCGTGATCGCGCGTAACTCCAGCTTCATTTACAAAGGCCGAGCCGTCGATGTGAAGCAAGTCGGACGCGAACTTGGGGTGCGCTATGTCCTCGAGGGCAGCGTCCGGAAGGGCGGCAACAAGATACGCTTGACGGGACAACTCATCGACGTGTCGACGGGTGCGCACTTGTGGGCCGACCGGTTCGATGGCGATCTGGAAGACATATTCGACCTTCAGGATCACATTACCGCGAGGGTTGTCGGCGCCATCGCCCCAAGACTGCAAGAAGCCGAGATCGAACGGATCAGGCGAAAACCGACCGAGAGCCTCGACGCCTACGACCATTTTCTGCGTGGCATGGAGGGAGTCCACAAGTGGACCCTTGAGGGCAGCAATGAGGCGCTCTCTCACTTCTATCGGGCGATCGAGCTCGATCCCAATTATGCGGCGGCGTACGGGTTGGCTGCACGCACTTATGTTCAGCGTAACGCCGGTGGTTGGACGACCGATCGCGCGAACGAGGTAGCCGAGTCTCGACGGCTCGCCCGGCGGGCGGCAGAGTTAGGCCCCCAGGATGCAGTCGCGCTCTGTACGGCCGGGTTTGCGCTTAGCGACATCGCGGGAGATGTCGAAGACGGCAACGCCTTGATCGAGTGCGCCCTTGAGCTGAATCCGAACTTGGCGTGGGCGTGGCTCTTCAGCGGCTGGGCAAACGTCTCGCTCGGCAATGCGGACGCAGCCATCGAACGCGTGACCCGCGCCATGCGCCTCAGCCCGCAAGACCCCCAGATGTTCAGCATGCAGACTGCCATGGCATCCGCCCATTTTGTTGCCGGCCGTTACGCCGAAGCAATATCGTGGGCTGAAACGGCAATCAGGCAACGGCCGAATTTTGCTTTGCCGATCTGCGTGCGCGCCAGCAGCGCTGCGATCTCTGGCAACATCAAAGAAGCAAACAAGGCAATATCGAGGCTTCGAGAGCTCGACCCTAAGCTGCGCCTTTCAAATGTAGATACACTTCAAACATGGCGACCCGAAGATCTTTCCAGATGGATAGACGGCCTTCGCAAGGCGGGATTGCCGGAATGACAGTTCATCACTTCCGAATTAGGCACTTCTCCGAAGAGGCGCCAGGCCTACAACATCTACCTGCTGTCGGATTGGAGGCTGGTGCCGGGCGCGAGCTTTGTGCTGTTCCTGGTGATGGTGCTCGTCGACCAGTTGATGCGGTTCGTTCCCTAGTCCTTCGCGCCCCTGTCGCGGCGCAGCAGCCGCGCATAGAGCTCGCCGACGATGCCGCGGCGGAAGACCAGCACGCAGATCATGAAGATGAGGCCGGTGGCGATGGTCACGGGGAAATCCGAGGTCGCCAGCATGTTCTGCAGCCCGATCACCAGGCCGGCGCCGACCGCCGGCCCGACCATGGTGCCGATGCCGCCGAGCAGGGTCATCAGGATCACCTCGCCCGACATCTGCCAGGCGACGTCGGTCAAGGTCGCGAACTGGAACACGATCGCCTTGATCCCGCCTGCCAGCCCCGCCAGCGCCGCCGACATGACGAAGGCGGCGAGCTTGTAGTTGGCGACCGAATAGCCGAGTGAGATTGCGCGCCGTTCGTTCTCGCGGATCGAGCGCAGGATCATCCCGAACGGCGAGTTGACGATGCGCCAGATCGCGAACAGGCCGATGAGGAAGATGGCGAGCACGACGTAGTAGATGGTGAGCGGCTGATTGAGGTCGATGAAGCCGAACAGCACGCCGCGCGGCACGCCCTGGATGCCGTCCTCGCCGCCGGTAAAGCCGGCCTGCAGGCAGAAGAAAAAGAACATCTGCGAGAGCGCCAGCGTGATCATGGCGAAATAGATGCCCTGCCGGCGGATGGCGAAGAACCCGATCACCAGGCCGAGCAGCGCGGCGCCGACGACGCCAACGAGGATCGCGAGCTCGGGCGGCCAGCCCCAGACCTTCGCGGCATGGGCGGTGAAATAGGCCGCGCCGCCGAAAAAGGCGGCATGGCCAAACGACAGGAGGCCGGTGTAGCCGAGCAGCAGGTTGAAGGCGCAGGCGAACAGCGCAAAGCACAGCATGTTCATGAGGAAGATCGGATAGACGAAGAACGGCGCCGCCAACAGCGCCAGGATGCCCAGCGCCAGCAGCACGCGCTCCAGCCGTCCGGCCGTTTGCCTGCGCGCTTCCTGCTGCGTCAGCTCGGCCATGTCACGCGTCCTTTCCGAACAGGCCGGCCGGCCTGACCAGCAGCACGATCGCCATGATGACGAAGATCACGATGCTGGAGGCCTCGGGATAGAACACCTTGGTCAACCCCTCGGCCAAGCCCAGCATGTAGCCGGTAACGATCGCGCCGAGGATCGATCCCATGCCGCCGACCACCACGACGGCGAACACCACGATGATGAGGTTGGAGCCCATGAGCGGGCTCACCTGATAGACCGGCGCGGCAAGGATGCCGGCGAGGCCCGCGAGCGCCGAGCCCAGGCCGTACGTCAATGTCAGCAGCAAGGGAATGTTGACGCCGAACGCCTGCACCAGGCTGGGGTTTTCCGTCGCTGCCCGCAGATAGGAGCCAAGCTTGGTCTTTTCGATCGCAATCCACGTCCCGAGGCAGAGGATCAGCGAGGCGATCACAACAAAGCCGCGGTAGTTGGGCAGGAACATGAAGCCGAGATTGGTGCCGCCCGCCAGCAGCGATGGCACGGCGTACGGATTGCCCGAAACGCCAAAGTAGTAACGAAAGACACCCTCGATCACCAAGGCCAGGCCGAAAGTGAACAGCAGGCCATAGAGCGGATCGACGTCGTACAGCCTGGAGAGCGCGAGCCGTTCGATGACCACGCCGCTCGCGCCGACGATCAGCGGCGCCAGGATCAGCGCGGGCCAGAAGCCGATGCCGAGATGAACCAGGAGCAGGTAGCCGACGAAGGCGCCCAGCATGTATTGCGCGCCGTGCGCGAAATTGATCACGCGCAGAAGGCCGAAAATTACCGCGAGCCCGAGGCTCAGCATCGCATAGAACGAGCCGTTGATGAGGCCGACCAGCAACTGGCCGAGGAACGCCTGGATCGGGATGCCGAAGATCATGGTCATGCGGTAGTACCCCGAAATGCCGCCCGCTCGGTGAGCTCCTTCCCCCCTTGTGGGGGAAGGTTGGGATGGGGGGTGCCGCCGCACGATCGTCGATGAGGATACCTGGCGATGCTCGGTGCAACGGCAAGCGCATCTTGGTGCGTCGTGCCAAGCGCTCGTGCGGCGTCACCCCCCATCCACCCCCGGGCTCTATCGACCCGGGGGTCGCTTCGCTCACCAAGGCTCCGCATCCTTCCCCCACAAGGGGGGAAGAGGAGCTTTGCTGTGCTCCTGTTATCACATGCGATCTTGCCGAGCGACTTCATCGCATCACACGCCGAGGACTTCGTGGAGCTGCGTCATGCGGCCTTCAAGCTCGCCGACCGGGAAGCCCGCGATCACCTTGCCATGCTCCATCAGATAGAAGCGGTCGGCGATGCGGCTGGCGAAGCGGAAGTTTTGCTCGACCAGCAGGATGGTCATGCCGCGTTTCTTCAAGGTCGCCAGCAGCTCGCCGATGCGCTGCACGATGACAGGCGCCAGGCCCTCGGTCGGCTCGTCGAGCAGCAGGACCTTGACCCCCGTGCGCAGCATGCGCGCGATCGCCAGCATCTGCTGTTCGCCGCCGGAGAGCTTGGTGCCGGGGCTGTTGCGGCGCTCCTTGAGATTAGGGAACAGCTCGAAAATCTCCTCGATGCTCATGCCGCCCTTCGCCACGACCGGCGGCAGAACCAGATTCTCGTCCACCGTCAGGGTCGAGAAGATGCCGCGCTCCTCCGGCACGAAGCCGATGCCGGCATGGGCGGTGCGATGCAATGGCAGACGCATCAGGTCCTTGCCTTCGAAGGCGATCGCGCCCGTGCGCTTGCGGATGAGGCCGATGATGGCGCGCAGGGTCGTGGTCTTGCCGACGCCGTTGCGGCCAAGCAAGGTCACGGTCTCGCCCGCAAAAACCTCGAGGTCGATGCCGTGCAAGGCGTGGCTCTCGCCGTACCAGGCGTGGAGGTCGCGGACCGATAGCAGGGCGCTAGTCATGCTCGGTCCCCATATAGGCGATGCGCACGCGCTCGTCCCGGCTGACGGTGTCGTAATCGCCGGCGGCGAGTATCTCGCCGCGCTGGAGCACGGTGATCCAGTGGCACAGGTCGGCGACGACGGTGAGATTATGCTCGACCATCAGCACGGCGCGGTTCTTTGCGACGGCGCGGATGATTTCGGAGACCGTGCCGACATCCTCGTGGCCCATGCCGGCCATCGGCTCGTCGAGCAACAGCACCTTGGGATCGAGCGCCAGGGTGGTCGCAATCTCCAGCACGCGCTTGCGGCCGTAGGAGAGATCGCCGGCCAGCCGGTCCTTTGCATCGTCGAGCCCGACGGAACGCAGCAATTCCTCGGCGCGCGGCGTCAGCCGATCCAGCGTCGCCAGCGAACGCCAGAACTGGACGCTGAGGCCCTGCGGGCGCTGCAGCGCGACCCGCACATTGTCGAGCACGGTCAGATGCGGAAAGATCGCCGAGATCTGGAATGACCGCACCAGCCCCATGCGGGCCACCTTCGCCGGTGGCGTATGGGTGATGTCGTGCCCCAGCAGCTCGATCCGGCCGGCGCTCGGCGGCAGGAACCGGGTCAGCAGGTTGAAGACCGTCGTCTTGCCGGCGCCGTTCGGGCCGATCAGCGCGTGGATCTTGCCGTGATGGACGTCGAGATCGACATTGTTGACCGCGACGAAGCCACGGAAATCGCGGCACAGGCCGCGGGCGGAGAGGACCGCCCGCGGTGTTGATTCATCCGTGGCCAAGGTCGCCGCCGTCACTTGACGAGCGGGCAGCCACTTTCCGCCGGCTTGATATAGGATTCATCGCCGGGAATGGTGGCGAGAACCTTGTAATAGTCCCACTCCTGCTTGCTCTCCGAAGGCTTCTTCACTTCCATGAGATACATGTCGTGGATCATGCGGCCGTTCGCACCCACCTTGCCACCGCGGCCGAACACGTCGTCGACCGGCATGGCGTGCAGCTCCTTGGAGACAGCCTCGGTCTCGTCGGTGCCGGCCTTGTCGATCGCCTTCAGATATTGCGTGACCGCGGAATAGGTGCCGGCCTGGATCATGTTAGGCATGCGCCCGGTGCGGTCCATGTATTTCTTGGCGAAGGCCCGCGATTCATCGTCGCGGTCCCAATAGAAGCCTTCGGTCAGGGTGAGGCCCTGCGCGGCCTCGAGGCCGAGCCCGTGCACTTCGGCGAGGGTGAAGAGCAGCGCCGCCAGGCGCTGTCCGCCGGCGACGATGCCGAACTCCGCCGCCTGCTTGATGGAGTTGGCGGTATCGAGGCCGGCATTGGCGAGGCCGATGACCTTGGCGCCCGACGACTGCGCCTGCAGCAGAAACGAGGAATAGTCGGTGGTGGCGAGCGGATGACGCACCGCGCCCAGCACCTTGCCGCCCTGCGCCTTGACGAAATTCGAAGTCTGTTCCTCCAGCGAATAGCCGAACGCATAATCGGCGGTGAGGAAGAACCAGGTGTCGCCGCCCTGCTTCACCAGCGCGCCGCCGGTGCCGACCGCGAGAGCGTGGGTGTCATAGGCCCAGTGGAAGCCGTAGGGCGAGCAGGCCTTGCCCGTGAGGTCCGTGGTCGCCGCGCCGGTGACGATGTCGATCTTCTTCTTCTCTGCGGAGATGCCCTGGACCGCGAGCGCGACCGAGGAGGTCGTCAGCTCCATGATGGCATCGACCTGCTCGGTGTCGTACCACTGGCGGGCGATGTTGGAGGCGATATCGGGCTTGTTCTGGTGATCGGCGCTGATGACTTCGATAGGCGCGCCCTGGACCTTGCCGCCGAAATCCTCGACCGCCATCTTGGCCGCTTCGAACGACCATTTGCCGCCGAAATCGGCATAGACGCCCGACTGGTCGTTGAGGATGCCGATCTTGACCTTGCCGTCCGAAATTTCAGCGACAGCGGGGGTCGCGGCGGCCGCCAGCAATGCGGCCGAAACGAGATATGCGAGCTTCACGGGTTAATTCCTCCCTTATGGCCAACCGGCGAGAGAATATCGCCGGCGGCCCTGCGACGGCCTTCCATTGGCCGACTGAATATAAGTCTTCAGAAGACGGAGCGTTCCGCCCGAACGTCCCGCCACGCACCATCGCGCCCGCAGCAGTGCCCGAGCGTGCATGGCGGGACGGTAGCTTGCTGGGCGAGCAGGCTTCAACTCCGACTTAGGTCGGAGGGCGCGGATCAATGCAGGGATTGGTCAGGGGGTCGCGCGGTTCCGCAAGGTCGCACATCGTCGCTGATCAGGAGGCGGCCGCCGCACGATCGGCGCTGAGCGGATGGCTCGCGCCCGCACGCTCCGGCAGCGTCTCATCGACGTGCGCGAGATCGAACGAGACCCTACTCAGCGCCGTTGGCCAGGTGCTCGAGAGTCGGCCTGGTTCGCCATCTCGGCCCGGAAATGGGCGCGGTCGCCTTCGACGCGATAGCGGACGGCAGTCTGCATGTGTTGCATGATCACGCCTACACTGATGAGTCCACCACGCACGCTCACATCGGCGGCATCTTGTCGAATTTCGGCAGGGCCGGATCGAGGTGGTCCCAATTGTAGCCGCGCACGCCGTACGTCACCATTTGCGGCTTGTAGCGGTGTGGATCGTCGAGGCTCGCCGCATGCACCGTGAAGAGATCGGGCATGGCCGCAAACGTCAGATAGAGCGGTGACCCGCAGGTGGGGCAGAAGGCTCTGGTCTTCACATTGCCGCTGTCGCCAACCATGTCCCAATGCTTCGCCTGGCCCGTGAGCGTCACGGCTTTGCGCGACGGGAAGGTGAGATAGGATCCGTGACCGGTGCCGCTCTTGCGCTGGCAGTCGCGGCACTGGCAGTCGCTCATCACCATAGGCTCGCTGGCGATTTCGTAACGGATCGCGCCGCAGGCACATCCGCCGGTATAGGCCTCGCCCATCTCTTCTCTCCTTCGATCAGTTTTGCTCGTCGGTGATGACGCCGATCCGCGGGACCACCTTCTTCCAGCCATCGCCCATGGTCTTGAGCGCGGAGTCGTTGCGTGGCGTGACGAAGCCGGAATGGACCAGACGCAGGCGCGTCCCGTTTCCCGCTCTGTCGAGCGTCCAGGCGACGATCGTGTCGAGCGGTGCGCCGTATCCGACGTTGCTTTCGTGCCCGCCTTTCCAGCTATAGACCAGGCGCTGGTTCGGGATCGCCTCCAGCACTTCGCACTGAATAACGCCGTCCCACGCGCCGGCCGGCTTGGTCTGGTACGTGAAGCGGTTGCCCTGCACGGGCTCGAACCCGGTCGGCGACATCAGCCAACGCGCGATCAGCGCGCCGCTGGTCAGCGTTTTCCAGATCATCTCCGGCGCATGCGGGAGGATTTCCTCGACCACGATATCCTGGGTTTTGGACTTGAGCGCGACGTCGTTCATGGATCGATTTCCTTCAGGAGGGTTCGGAGACTGGCGAACCGCTCGCGCCAGAAGACTCCGTAATGGCTCATCCAATCGACCAGCGGCCCGAGGCCCTCGGGCTCCGCGCGATAGAAGACGTTGCGGCCCGCGGGGCGCTCGGCGACCAGCCCGGCCTGCTTCAACGATTTGAGGTGCTGGGAGATGGCACCCTGCGTCACCCCGCTCCCCCGCGTCAGCTCGACCACGGTGATCTCGTCGGACCCGACGATCCGCTCGAATACGGCCCGCCGCGTAGGATCGGCAAGCGCGCGCATGACGGCGTCGATGGGGGCAGCTTCAGGCATGCCCGATAAATTAGTAAATGCTAATTGATTAGTCAAGCCTAATTTGTTGGCATCAGCAGTTCCGCACTCGATGAAACCAGCGACTCATTCCGCGCAAGCGTCCCGGACGCACCCGCGCAGCCAGCGATGTGCTGGGTCGGCATCCAGGCGCGGGTGCCAGAACAATGAGACCGTGATCTCCGGCATCGGGACCGGAAGGGGAAAACTATGCATTCCGGCGCGCAGGTTCCCCGTATGGCGTTCGGGAACGCTGGCGATCAAATCGCAGGTCCGCGCCAGCGCCAGCGCGGCTGAGAAGCCGCCCACGATGGTGACGATCTGGCGTTCCAGGCCAAGCGGCTTCAAAGCTTCATCAATGTCAATCGGTCCCTTGTCGAGGCCACGTCGCGAGACCAGGATGTGCCGGCCGGCCGCATAGCGGGCGGAGGTGATCCTGCTCTTGCTCAGCGGGTGTCCTTTTCGCACGACGCCGATGAACCGGTCCCGGAATAAGGCCTGCACGCGCACCTCCGGACCGGTCGCCTTCCCCATCACGCCGGTCTCCAGATCGACTGTGCCGTCACGCAACGGCGTGCTGTCCTTGTCCGGCTTCTGCACGAAGCGCAGCCGCACGCCGGGCGCTTCCTCGCCGACGCGCGCAATGAGGTCCGGTCCGAAATTCTCCACGAAGCCGTCGCTGGTCCGCAGCGTGAAGGCTCGGACGAGTTGTTTGAGATCGAGCGTCTCGGCCGGGCGGAGAACCGCTTCGGCATCTTCGACGAGCTGACCGACCCGCTCGCGGAGCTCGAGCGCACGGGGTGTGGGAACGAGGCCGCGTCCGGCCCTGACCAGCAGCGGATCGCCGGTCGTTTCCCGCAATCGCGCCAGCGCCCGGCTCATCGCCGACGGGCTCAGCCGCAGCCGCTGGGCCGCGCGCGCGACGCTGCCTTCCGCCAGCAGCACATCAAGGGTGACAAGCAGGTTGAGATCCGGTCTCGGCATGCCTCGACCATAGCACAGCTTGATCGGGATGTGGCGTCAAACGCACGAATAAAGTGCAAATAGTGCATCTTCCGCCACATCAGGCAACGGGACTACGTTTCTGGAGGCGCAGTTTAGAAGTCGCCAGAAAACGGAGTTCATGTTGAAGCCAATCATTGCAAGACGAGATCAGGCAGCCGCTGAAAGTGGCGAACCGACGCGCTCGTTTCGGTGGGCGCTCTGCAGCCTTGCGCTGTCGATGTTGCTGTCCTCGCTCGGCGTCAGCATCCCGAATGTCGCCTTGCCGACGTTGGCACAGGCGTTCAACGCCTCCTTCCAGGAAGTGCAGTGGATCGTCCTCGCCTATCTGCTCGCCATCACCACCCTGATCGTCAGCGTCGGACGGCTCGGTGACATCACCGGCCGCCGACGGCTGCTGCTGGCGGGAATCGTCCTGTTCACGGCGGCCTCGATTCTGTGCGGCATTGCGTCCACGCTCTGGATGCTGATTGCTGCACGGGCCATGCAAGGCCTCGGAGCAGCCATCTTGATGGCACTCACCATGGCGCTGGTCCGCGAGACAGTTCCAAAGGAGCGGACCGGCAGCGCCATGGGACTGCTCGGAACGATGTCCGCGATCGGCACCGCTCTCGGCCCATCGCTCGGTGGTGCCTTGATCGCCGGACCCGGCTGGCGGGCCATCTTTCTCATCATGGTGCCGCTGGGCATCCTGAACTTCCTGCTCGCTCATCGCTACCTGCCCAGTCATGGACAGAGGGCGAAGATCGATCGGAACGGCTTCGACGGTTTGGGCACACTGCTGCTTGGCCTGACGCTCGCGGCCTATGCTTTCGCCGTGACGGTTGGGGACGGTCATTTCGATCGGCTCAACATGGCCCTGCTGTTGGCCGCCGTCCTTGGAGGCAGCCTCTTTGTGCTTGCGGAGGCGAGAGTGGCATCGCCACTGATCCAACTGGCGGCGTTCCGCAATACGGTGCTGAGTGCGAGCCTCGCCATGAACGCGCTGGTCTCGACGGTGATGATGGCGACGCTGGTGGTCGGGCCGTTCTACCTCTCCCGTGCGCTCGGGCTGGGCGAGGCGCTTGTCGGAATTGTGATGTCGACTGGTCCAATCATCTCCGCGCTGAGCGGCGTGCCAGCCGGCCGTATTGTCGACCGTTTCGGCGCGCCACTCATGGTCATCGTTGGACTCATCGCAATGGCGGCTGGCTCATTTGCTCTATCGGTGCTTCCGGCGATGTTCGGAATTGCGGGCTACATTGCCGCCGTCGCGGTCTTGACCCCGGGCTACCAGTTGTTCCAGGCAGCCAACAACACTGCCGTCATGATGGATGTCCACCCGGACCGGCGGGGCGTCATTTCCGGCATGCTTAGCCTGTCACGCAATCTCGGGCTCATCACCGGCGCATCCGTCATGGGTGCTGTGTTCGCGTTTGCCTCGATGACGACCGACATCACAACGGCGCGTCCCGAGGCCGTTGCCAGCGGCATGCAGATCACGTTCGCTGTCGCGGGGGTTCTGATTATCGCCGCGCTCGGCATCGCAGCTGGAAACCGTGCTCTCGAGGCTTTCACCGTCCGCAAAGATTGGCTATGAAACGACAGTGATGTAGACGTCATTGAAACGTCGCGCGGGCGTCATTTCTATAGCTGGAGTGCTCCGCCAACCGGGCTGCGGGACATGTCGCCAAGGAGGCCGCCCGATGATCCACTTTCGTCAGCTTGCTTTCGCCGCCATTCTCCTTGCCGCGCTGCCGGCGGTCGCCGAGGAAGCCGGCCCGCCGCAGGGCACCTCCGAACTGCTGCAGCGCTTCCAGATCAAGGAAGCGCGCCAGGCGGTCGGCGTCGATGCCGATGCCTTCTACGCAATCGACAACAGCGCCATCGCCAAATACGACAAGAAGACCGGCGCCCTCATCGCCAAGTGGGAGGGCGATACGAACGGTTCCGCGATCCACCTCGACAGCGCCGCAGTGGTCGATGGCAAGCTCTATGCTGCCCACTCCAACTATCCGGGCTGGCCGATGACGAGCTCGATCGAGATCTGGGACGCGGCGACGCTCAAGCATATCGAAAGCCACAGCCTTGGCATCGAGCGCGGCTCGCTCACCTGGCTCGACCGCGATGCAAAAGGTGTGTGGTGGGGTGCCTTCGCCAACTACAACCGCGTCTTCGACAAGAGCCCGATCGCCTATGGCAACAAGTACAACACCCAGGTTGTCCGCTTCGACGCGGACTGGCGCGTGGCCGAAGCCTGGGTGTTTCCGGATGCGCTGGTCGAGAAGTTCGATGACATGAGCAATTCCGGTGGCTCGTGGGGACCGGACGGCAAGCTCTACGTGACCGGTCACGACAATGCCGAGCTCTACGTCATGGAACTGCCCGAGATCGGCTCGGAGCTGAAATGGGTCGGCACCATTCCGGCCGAGATCGGCGGCCAGGGCTTTGCCTTCGACCACAGCCAGCCCGGCGTCATCTACGGCATCATCCGCAAGAAGGAAGGCAATGAGGTCACCGTCAGCCGGGTGACCCCGCCGGCCATCAATTGAGGACCAAGCCGGCGCTCCGGTTACTCAACCGCAAACCGTTCGAACTCATCACGCGCTGCGGCGAGCAGTTCTTTTGCAAGCTCCGGGTCGGTTTTCTCGATCGCCCGGGACATGATCACGCAGCCCGCCATTGCCGGAATCATCACCAATGCCCGCCTTCGGGCTTCGCGCTTGCTCAGCCGTTTGGGAAGCACCTCTTTCAGCATGTCTACCGCTACCCGGAACCCTTCGGTGAAGACGGCCTTAAAATGCTTATCCTGACGTCTCACTTCGCAGCCATAGGCCGCTATCGCGCAGCCTTCCGCCACATCCTTGGCATGGGTATCCGAAAGGTAGACGTCGAGATAGGCCGAGAGGGGATCGCCGGCGGAAAGTCCGATCTCCCGCAATGTCGAGAGGCTGTTAGCCTGGGACCTGCGGCATGCCTCCGCCGCCAGGGCGCCCTTCGACTTGAACTGGCTGTATAGGGCGCCCTGCGTCAGGCCGGCGGCGCGGCTGATATCGGCAACGCCTGCGCCGTCGAAACCGCGCTCCTGGAGCAACCGCGCGCAGGCAGCAATCAGCTTTGTCCGATGCTCCTCCGCCTGGCTTTCCGACACCTTCATGATGCACTCCCGCAACACTTGAAGCCAATCACAGCGATCACCATCTCAAAATTCCTTTAATAGCGACCACTATTATTACAAATGTAACGCGCGGGCCAGGTTTCAAGGTTCGGCCGACCGGCCGGGCACTGACGTGGTCCAGAGAGCAAAGACATGAATGACATGGCCAAACCGCTCGATGTCGAGGAACCGAAACTCTCAACCACCTCTTCCCGCACGGCTTGGCCGCGGTGGGCAGGCGCAATTCTGCTGGCACTCGCCGCAGGGACGGGGTTCTGGTTTTGGGACCGAGCCGGGAATGCGCCTGCGCAGGCTTCCGCCCCCGCTGCGTTGCCCGAGGTCACTGTCAGCACACCCTTGAAGCGCAGCGTCGACACCCGGGTCGGTTTCCTGGGCCAGTTCTCGGCCGTCAACGAGATCGAGGTGCGCGCTCAGGTCGGCGGCACGCTTACGGAGATCCATTTTCAGGACGGGCAGATCGTTCACAAGGGTGACCTGCTCTTCGTCATCGACCCGCGTCCCTACGAGATCAGGCTCACGCAGGCAAAGGCGGCGCTCGAGACAGCGCAGGCGCGCCTGGTCCTCGCCAAGGCTCAGCTTGGACGCACCCAGAGGCTGCGGCCCAGTGGAGCGGTGTCGGCCGACGAACTCGACGCGCGGACCGCCGAGCAGACGGCGGCCCAGGCCGCCATCGACGACTCACAGGCGCTGATCCGGGATGCCCAGCTCGACCTGGAATACAGCAGGGTGACAGCGCCCTTCACCGGCCGCATCGGTGCGCGCCAGGTTTCAATCGGAGCCCTCATTGCCGGCAGCAGGGCCGGGACTGGTCCGTCCACCCTGCTCACCACACTGGTCTCCCTGGATCCCATATACCTCAATTTCGACATGAGCGAGGCCGACTACCTGCTGTTCTCGCGCGAGCGCGCGAAGCTTTCGGGTGCGCTCGCCAACAAGGTCGAGATCGCGCTGAGCGACGAGGACAACTTCACGCGCCAAGGCTCGCTCGATTTCGTCGACAACGCGCTCGACCATTCGAGCGGCACAATGCGGGCGCGCGCCACGGTTCCCAATCCGGATCTCTTCCTGACGCCGGGGGCCTTCGCGCGGCTTCGCCTGTCGGTCGCGCCGCCAGCCCCGTCGCTCCTGGTGCCGGACGTCGCGGTGCTGCTCGATCAATCGCAGCGCATCGTGATGACGGTGGCCGACGATGGAACCGTCGTGCCGAAGCCGGTCGAAACCGGCGACCTGCGCGGAGGGTTGCGGATCATACGGTCCGGCCTGACGGAAAAAGACCGCGTGATCATCGATGGGATCATGCGGGCTGTCGCCGGCGCCAAGGTGACGCCCCGCGAAGGGGCAATCAACGCCAGCACCGCTTCCGACGGTCAGGGCTAAGGGTGGGGATGGGCGATGCGCCTCGCACATTTCTTCATTGACCGCCCCATCTTCGCCACCGTCCTCAGCGCCTTTGTGACTCTGCTCGGCCTCGGTGCGCTCGCCGTCCTGCCGATCGCGCAATATCCGGAGATCGTGCCGCCGACCGTGCAGATCACCGCGACCTATCCGGGTGCATCGGCCGAAACCGTGGCGCGGACGGTAGCGACGCCGCTCGAGCAGCAGATCAACGGCGTCGAGGATATGCTCTATATGAGCAGCCAGTCGACCGGCGACGGCAAGCTCACCATCACCGTGACCTTCCGTATCGGGACGGATCTGAACGTCGCGCAGATGCTGACCCAGAACCGCGTCGAGGATGCCTTGCCGCGATTGCCCGATGACGTGCAGCGGTTGGGCGTGCAGGTCAGGAAGTCGATCCCGAGCATCCTGCTCGCGGTCCACCTCTACTCGCCCGACAAGTCGCGCGACACGCTGTATCAGTCGAACTACCTGACGCTGCACGTGAAGGACGCGCTGGCGCGGCTCCCCGGCGTGGGTGACGTGCAGTTCATGGGAGCCCGCGAATACGCCATGCGGATCTGGCTCGATCCGGACAAGGTCGCGGCTCGAAACCTCAAGGCCAGCGAGGTGCTTGCCGCGTTGCGCGCACAGAACCTGCAGGTCTCCGCAGGCATCCTGAACCAGCCGCCCGCGCCGTCGGGCGAGGCCTACCAGATCAATGTGCAGACGCTCGGCCGGCTGTCGACACCCGAGCAGTTTGCCGACATCGTCGTGAAATCCGATGACCAGGGACGGGTCACCCGCATCCGCGACATCGGGCGGGTCGAGATCGGCGCCGCCGATTACGGCGCGACAAGCTACATGGACCGAAGCCCCGGCGTGGCGTTGCTGATCTTCGCCCAGCCCGGCGCGAACTCCTTGGCAGTCGACAAGGAAGTCCTTTCCACCATGGCGACGCTGGCCAAGGATTTTCCGCCAGGCATCCAGTACAAGATCATCTACGACCCGACGATCTTCATCGCCAAGTCCGTCAAGCAGGTGATCGAGACGATCTTCGAAGCCATCCTGCTGGTCGTCGCCGTGGTGTTCCTGTTCCTCCAGAACTGGCGGGCCACCCTCATCCCGGTCATCGCCATACCGGTGTCCCTGGTCGGAACCTTCGCGATCCTGGCCGCGCTCGGCATCTCGCTGAACAACCTGTCGCTGTTCGGCCTGGTCCTTGCCGTCGGCATCGTGGTCGACGATGCGATCGTGGTGGTCGAGAATGTCGAGCGGTATCTGCGCCAAGGCTTGAGCCCTGCCGAGGCCGCCCACAAGACCATGGATGAGGTCGGTTTTGCGCTGGTCGCGATCGCCCTCACCCTGTGCGCGGTTTTCGTGCCCTCCGCCTTCCTGTCGGGCATATCCGGCGAGTTCTTCCGCCAATTCGCAGTGACGATCGCAGCCTCCACCATCATCTCCTGCTTCGTCTCGCTGACGTTGAGCCCGACCCTGTGCGCGGTGCTGTTCAAGGCGCATGATCCGCACCACGCGGAGCGTGCCAGCCTTGGCCGACGGCTTCTGCACGCGGCTTTCGGGCGCTTCAACCGCGGCTTTGAATGGCTGTCGCATAGCTACGGCAGCCTGACGCGCCGGCTGATCCGGGCGACCGCCCTCGTCCTGGTCGTCTATGTCGGGCTGGTCGGCCTGTCGGGCTTCCAGTTCTGGCGCACGCCCACCGGATTCATCCCGGAGCAGGACCAGGGCTACCTCATCAACCTCGTGCAGCTGCCCGCGGGCGCCACCCTGGAACGCACGGAAGCAGTGATTGAAAAGGGGATCGACGTCATCCTGACGACGGCTGGCGTCGAGCATGTCGCGCCGTTCGCCGGCCTCGATGCCACGACCTTCACGGTGTCGTCGAACGCCGGCACCATCTTCTCTGGCCTGCCGTCGCTGTACAATCACGACGTCGACGGCGTAACGGCCAACTCTGTGCTGGCGGACCTCCGCAAGCGCCTGTCGGTCATCAAGGATGCCTTTGTCCTGACGATTCCCCCGCCGCCGGTGCAGGGCCTCGGCAGCGCCGGCGGCTTCAAGATGATGCTGGAGGATCGCGGCGGACTGGGCTCGAACGCGCTGGCACATGCGGCGCAGGCACTGGTCGCCGCCGCGAACAAGGATCCCGCGATCGGCGGCGCCTTCACGCTGTTCGGCGTCGGATCGCCGTCGATCTATGCCGACATCGATCGCGAGAAGGCCCAGAAGGTCGGCCTGACGCCGACGGACGTGTTCTCGACGCTGCAGGTGTATCTGGGCTCGCAATATGTGAACGACTTCAATTACCTCGGGCGGACCTTCCAGGTTATCGCGCAAGCGGACGGCAACTTCCGGAAGAATGCCGAGGACATCTCTCATCTGCGCGCACGGAATACCGCGGGCGTGATGGTGCCGATCGGCACGGTGGCGCGATTGAGGGCCGAGACCATGCCGTATCGCGTGCCCCGCTACAACCTGTACCCGGCGGCGGAGGTGATGGGTGTCGCCGCGCCGGGAGTCGCGACCGGCACCGCGCTGGCGCGCATGGAGGAGCTGGCCCATGAGATCCTGCCGCACGGCATCGGCTTCGAGTGGACCGAGCTTGCCTTCCAGCAGCAGGAGCAGGGCACGCCGACCTTGCTGGTGTTCGGCGCGGCCGCGCTTCTGGTCTTCCTGGTCCTGGCTGCTCAGTACGAGAGCTGGAAGCTGCCGCTCGCGGTGGTCCTCATCGTGCCGATGTGCCTTCTGGCGTCGGTGACGGGTCTGACGATGCGGGGCCTGCCGATCGACGTGCTGGCCCAGATCGGGTTCGTGGTGCTGGTCGGGCTTGCGGCCAAGAACGCAATCCTGATCGTCGAATTCGCGCGCCAGGCCGAAGATGCCGGCGAAACCGCCGCGGAGGCCGCGGTGCGCGCAGCCCGCACCCGGCTCCGCCCCATCCTCATGACCTCCTTCGCGTTCGTGCTCGGCGTGGCGCCGCTCGTGGTCGCGACCGGTGCCGGGGCGGAGATGCGCGTGTCACTGGGAACGGCGGTGTTCGGAGGGATGCTGGGCGTGACAGGTTTTGGCCTGCTGTTCACGCCGGTCTTCTACACGCTCGTTCGCCGGATCGACAGGAAAGGCCGCTCCTCCGCCCGGGCTGACGGCATTGCGAGCCAAACCGGCCCAGCATAGGTGCTGTTGGCACGAGCATGCAGCAAGTGGCCGAGACCTTGCGCGTGCGCCCTTGAGATCGAGCATGGATGTCGACGAGAATGCATCGTCAAGATGACATGACCGCGGAGATCCAGAATGCTTGTTCTGAATGGCGATGATATCCGGCGGCTCGTCACGATCGCGGATCTGATCGATCCCATTGCGACCGCGATGATGGGCGTGTCGCGGCGCGAAGCGCAATTGCCATTGCGCCAAGCGGTGCCATTGGGCGGGCAGGACAAGTTCGGAATCATGCCCGGCGCGTTGGGCGGCGATGCCAGCTATGGCGCCAAGCTGCTGAGCCTGTTTCCGCGCAATCCCGATCGCGGCCTGTCGTCCCATTCCGGACTCATGCTGGTCTTCGATCGCAAGACCGGCTTGCCGAAGGCCTGTCTCGATGCCTCAATTCTCACGGCGCTGCGCACCGCCGCGGCGAGCGCGGTCGCGACGCGGTCGCTGGCCAGGCCCGATGCCCGGCGCCTCGCCATCATCGGCGCGGGCGAGGAAGCCGAATCGCACCTGATCGCCATGCGCGCGGTCCGGACGCTCGACACGACCGTCGTCTGGTCGCGCAACCGCGACAAGACCGAAGCCTTCGCCCGCAGGCTCGACATCGTCGCAGCGCCCAGCATGGCTGCGGCGCTGAGCGATGCCGACATCATCTGCACCACGACCTCCGCTACCGAACCATTCCTGGCCGCAGCGATGGTGCCCGCGGGCGCTCACCTCAATGCCGTCGGCGGCAGCATGCCCTACTTGCGCGAGCTGCTGCCGGACTGCGTGCCGGCGCTCAGCGTCTTCACGGACTATCGCCCCTCGCTGGAAGCACAAGCGGGCGAGGTGATCGATGCGCGCGCCACCGGCCTCGTCTCCGCCGACTGGCAGGCGACAGAGATCGGCGAGGTGATCGCGGGCACGCGACCCGGCCGCACGAGCGATGCGCAACGCACGATCTATCGCTCGCTCGGCGTTGCGTCCCAGGATCTGGCTGCCGCTGATTTCATTGCGGCGCGCGCGATCGAGCGCAAGGCCGGCGTCGACGTCGCCTGGCACTGACCAATGCGTCACTGCTCGGCCTTCTGGGGAAGCTGCACAAGCCTGCAGCCCGCGTCATCACATCGGCGGCATCTTTTCGAATTAGACGCTATCGGCCGCATTTTGATCCGTCCGACCGCCGCCAGGATGGTCGTTCCAGTCACACGCTTTGCATCTCTGATAGTAGTCCCCGTCGGGTTCGATCGCGGCATCGTAATATGATCGGACATCTCTGGACGAGCAATGCGGACACTGCTTAACAAGATCAACCAGATCGCGGATTGCGAGTCCAATGAAATGACCAATCAGAACTGTCACACCCTCATGCGCGATAATCGCTGCAGTTTTGTTAGCGTCACGGTCATGGGTCAACCAATTCACCAACTGCCATGTCCTGTCAGCAGTCGCCTTTAGGTATTGCCGCAACACTTTGTTCGGCTCGCCTGGGCAAAAGTGGTTGATTAGCAAGTCATTCCAGCCCGTTACATCTGCATCCTTCGGCTGGTGATCACTAGCAGGCAATTCAACGCGACGCCGCACAGCGACAACAAGCGCGATCAGGCACTCACGAAGCCGCATGGCGGCCGCTTGGAACTCCTCCGCTTCAATGGCCTTAACTATCAAATCCGCAACTTCATCGCGCCGACGATAGATCTCGTCAAACGGATCGGGTTCGCGATCGGAATTTTGCCTGCTCAGCATGCGCTGCATCAGGCCAATGTGAAACGACAACGTATAGTCGAGGCTCGGAAATTGCTTTTGGGGGTACAGGTTTGTGAGGTTAGTAAGCACCCACCAACGTTGCTTATCTGTGTGGACATCCCATACGTCGTATCGTTGCCCGGTAACGTACTCGGTTTTGATCAACTCCACATGTTGAACGGTCTCGTCCCCACGGCACTGGCCATTTACATAGTCCGCGATCTCTGCTTCCTCGTGCTGGTCGTGACCTAACGTATACTGTCCAAGGATTTCGGGGGACAGCGGTTGATCGGGAGGCAAAGTGCAATCATCACGTGACTCCTTATCGTCGCCTGTCGTCATGCCTTCGATTCCCGTTACAAGTCAGTCAACATAACTGATCCTGCGCCTGTCTGCCTATGCGCCCGCTTCTCACTCCGACTCGATCGCCCCCGGCGGCTTCGAGGTGTAATCGTAGACCACGCGGTTGATGCCGCGCACTTCGTTGATGCAAGGATTTCAGTGATGGCGTAGGTGGTCCGATGAATTAGACACTAACCCCTATTTCTCTCCCTATTCTACGCCCTTCATCATCGCTTCGTGATATTCTCGCTTGCCGAACTTCTGGGCAGCGAAAGCTCCCGCCATCAATACGGCGTTGCAGGCGAGCGCGAAATGTTCAGCCCAGCCTATGCGAACCTCTTCTGAGGGAACTCCGTCCAGATTGAAGCTGTCCTGGCCGCCATTATAGACCTCCATGACGTTCGCATAACCCGCATGCGTGTATCCGCAGAAGGTCTTGTAAATACGCTCAAGCACATTCTGCGTTGAGTCATCATGACTGCCCTTTAAAATACGGACGCGCGCGCTCCGGATTTTATCGCGTTGGACCTGATGGGTGGTAATATCCAAATATCCGTCGATTGTTCCCTCGAAGAAGTTCTTGATGAACTGCTCCACGTGCGCCGAAGACTTCTCTGGATAGTGCTCAAGCAGGAAATAGATCTCTTCGACACAATCGTTCACGCCCCGCAGGCTCGAACCCATGTCGATGAAGAGGCCCGCTCGGCAAAGACGCTGTAGCGTCGACAGCCCTTGAGCGGCCCTGACGAGCTTGAGCACTACTACGGTTACCACCGATTGCTCGCTGTATTCAAAAACGTGTTTGCTCTCGACCCACTTGGGGGCACCCAACACTTCCTTCCGGAAGCTCTCTATTAGAATATGGATGCGGTTTAATTCCATATTTGCTCGGCTCCCCCTTTTTTCGGTCGATCCTGTTAGAGAAGGTCCGCTCAGTAAGTGCGACGGTCGCCTAGCCTCTCCAAACGTCTCCACAGCATCCCGCGTGCGCCTCACCCCCACTCGATCGTCCCCGGTGGCTTGGCGGTGTAGTCGTAGACCGCGTGGTTGATACGTGCACGTCGTCGACAAAAACTACCGTCATAGCCGAGAGCCCTGCTTATCCATCTCAAGTGCGAGAGCTAGGACACGCTGCACTTCGTGGCGGATTGGTCGAAATTCGAACTTCTCACCAAGCAAAACACATACGCCATGCTGAGGATCGACGAGTTTGAAGATATTTCCTATGGCTTCGTCTGCGAGCCGATGATCGTCGACTAGTGGTCCCGGGAAAAGGTAGCCCACGCGATCCCGGAGCAGGAAACGGTCAAGATCCTCGTCAAAATGCTCAAAAGCATTGCGCAACTGGCGCCATCTCAAAGGAGATTTGTCGTCGAGACCAAAGGCATCGCGCAGTCGCTTGCCCCGCGCTGTAGCAAGGGAACTATTCTTGCTCATCGGCCAGAAGAAGCGCGATAGCGCACCAGCATGCGTCAAACCCTCCTGAATTGTCGCAACAGTAAGCGCTGCCGACTGAACCTCGGTCACTGCGACCTCGAACCTCTGGAATGCGGACTCAGACCGCTCGGCCGCATAAATGACTGAGTGTATGTAGAAGGCTTCGTAGAGGGGATAGATGCCGCCATACTGGCCGACAGTCAAAGCCTCTCGCCCTTTCTGAGTGTCTTCATCTAAGCCTTCCACGGTATTGCTCCCCATAATGCCTTGCTGAGTCGTCAGATCCCCTGGGATATGACGCCCAAAACGCCGGTCTGAGATGTGGCGGCCTTGGCTCGGCGCATCGTCACTGTAACTATGCTCAACTGGTAGCGGCACGCAGATTTACTTTGAGGCTCACCACTGCAATCAGTCGCCCAGCCGAAAGGCTGGGAGCGCTAACAAACGGATGGCTAGGCTGATCGCAAAGGTAGCGTCGCTGCGTAAGTGGCTCTCAACTGACACCATCGTGTCTATCACGCGGCGAGACAGATTCGACGGATCGTCGATATTCCGATAGTGCGAAAGTGGATTTCGCAGCCCCATGAGGCGCCGCAGATCATCAGCATCTTGCTCTGTGATTACATCCCGGACCAGACAGCGACGCAATGTATCCTGAAACGAAATTCGACTTGGAAGCTCTTCGCCATGAATCCCAACCGCCAGGTAAGCGGCAAGCAAATGTTCAGCCAAGCCCTGGCAGAGCAACACCGTCGCAACATAGTTGCCGTGAATAAAGCTGGTACGCGCTTCGGTCCAAGCAGCATAGGTGGTCTCACCTCCCGCCAGCATCGTCCCACTCGAACCAAGGACGCCAGATAGATCAGCAAGTTGACGAAATCGCGCGACCTTGTCCGGAAGGTCATCGTGCAGATCCGCTAGCAGCATTTGCACGAGCCTTAGATCCTTGATTGGGGACAGCAGGTCAGCCTGCGCCTCTTCCGCCATGGCAACTCACATGTATCCGAGGAGGGATGTTTTCATTTTGACCTCAGAATCGGTTCGAGGGAATAGCCTTTTTCCGTGTAATTCTCAGGCTTGCATTGATGCCTCAATCGTCTCCGGCTGCTTCGAGGTGTAATCGTACACCACGCGGTTGATGCCGCGCACTTCGTTGATGATGCGGGTGGCGACGCGGCCTAGGAACGCCGGCTCGAACGCGCAGAAATCAGCGGTCATGCCGTCGGTCGAGGTGATGGTGCGCAGGGCGCAGACGTGATCGTAGGTGCGCCATCGCCCGTCACGCCGACGGTGCCAGAAAGGATGTCACTCGTTGTCCGCTAGTTGGCGGGCGCGATCGCGATCCTGTCGCCGTGCGGCGTGCCGAACCAGTATTCGTCGCCGATTCGCAGAGCGGTCGAGGCGGCGCCGAAGCTCGGGCCCCCGGGGTGACGGACGACTTCCCGGGTCTGAAGCGTCACGGGATCGATCCTCACGACGGAAAATGGGCTGGTGCAAAGCTGCTTTGTGTCGGGAGCGCAGGCCCACAAGTTTGGCACGGTGTCGCGCTGTCCGGCGGCGTAGAGGAAGCCATCCGACCCCCACCGCAGATTGTCCGTATGGAATCCGGTCTTGATGACAGTCCGGTCCCGCGGTGTGCCCGCTGTTGCGCCGGCGAGCGACAAGCGCACCACGGTCTCGTCCCCCGTTCCTGCGACGAAGAGCTGTTTGCCATCCGGCGAGGCTGCGACCCCATTGTCTGCAGAAATCGTCGCCGCTTCCGGGTCGTCTTCCCACCCCGTTTCTGGCCGCCAGACAAGCATGCCGCCCACCGGCTGCCCCGCCATCAGCTTGTCGGCCGCCTTCGGGTCGTTGGTGTTCATGAAATTGCTTGCTGCGAAGGCGTCGCCGGGCAACGCAGCCACGCCGTTGCCCAAGATTCCGGCCGGATAGACGACGCAGCCCACCCAGGCCAAGGTTGGTGCTTGGGTGGGTGCCACAGGTCCGGCCTTCAGCCTGAAGACCTCGACCGATTCCCGCTCGCCGTGATGCACGACGTAGAGCGTGTGCTTCGATGCAGCGCCAGCACGGAGGCTGAGGCCATGCGCCGAGAACTTCGTCTCGTCGGGCGCTCCCGGGCAGGCGCCGAATGTCCCGGTGTCCTGCTGATAGTCGACGTGGCCCGGGAGCAGCGCCTGGACCGTGCGGTCGTGCGCGTTCACAAGATAGATGTGACCCGCGGCGTGCTCGCCTTCCGCCAGGCCGCTGGCGAGGATCCACGGCGTGCCCGGCACCTGGACCAGGTCCTCGGCATTGGTCACTCCGCAGATGAAGTTGAGGCCGGCGGCGGGATCGCATGCCGCCTGCGCGGCGACCTCGGTCGAAATCGCCATGGCGGCGGCGAGCAGGGCCGATGCCTTATTGAAACTCATGACGATCCCTATTCGGTGCTCAAGCTGGCAGCGGCGGATATAGCGGCGCAACGGCCGCCTCGCGCTGTTCCTTGACGGCCCAGGGCGTCGGCCGCCCGTCAAGCGAATCCGCCAGCCCTTCCAAAATGGCGTGCCATCCGGCGCGCACTCCAGCGCCCCGGCCGTTGCGCGCGCTGAGGCCGCTATGGGTTAGCGTGAGCTGGCAACCGTCGCCGTCCGGCGCGAGTTCGAACAAGACCGAAGTGCTTAGGCCGTCGATCATCCATGACCAGCCCAGGACATGCGGTGCATCGAGGCGAGTAATGCTGAACTCGGACAACTTGCCATTCGCCGAAGTAATGTGCAGCGTCCCGCCAACACGGAGGTCGATTTTCGCCGCTCCGAACCAGTCCTCCAGGCGCTCCGGGGTGGTCAGAGCGGCCCACACCTTTGCAACGGGCTTGGTGTAGCGGCGACGAAAGACGACCTGCATGCGGTCATCTTTCACCGTGACTTCGCCTTTCGGCGCGTCACGCAAAAGACTTCGCGTGTCTCTCATTGTTCTCTCTCCAAGTGGTCATCGAGGGCGTCGAGACGATCCGTCCAAAATTGCCGGAACTGTTCGAGCCAGGAATCAAGGGCAGCCAATTCGCCGGCTTCCAACCGATAGAGCCGCTTTTGGCCTTCCGCGCGCACGCTGACCAAGCCGGCCTCGCGCAGCTGTTTGAGGTGCTTGGAGGCCCCCGGCTGACTAAGGCCCGTAGCCTTCACAAGATCACCCGCGGCCCATTCCCCACTTCGCAGGAGCTCGAGCAGGCGACGGCGGTTCGGCTCGGCTATGGCTTCAAACGGGCTCATGCGAGATATATGCTCGCAGAGTTATATAACTGTCAAGGCATTTATCGTGGCACGCGCAGTGTTCATCGCCACGCGCTGCAGCAACACGACGTCTCAGGCAGCCGACCGGCTCATGTCGATGAAGCTCCCGTAGCCATCATGCCGGCTTCCAACGTCAGGATCGAGGCTCGACGAGCCGAGCAAGCTGCTCCGCAACGGTGCCCCAGCCGTCATAAAATCCCATTTCCTTGTGCGTGTTCCGATCCACGTCGTTCTTGTGTATCGCGCGGGCGACGTAGTCGGTGCCCATCGGATGGTCCCGCAACGTAATGATGGCCGTCATCGCCGTCGGATAATGCCGTTCGGCAGGTCGCCACCCGCCGACCAGCGCATTTGTAAAAACGATCCGTTCAAGATCGTCCACGGCAAGGAAGCACGCGTTCAAATGCGGTGTGTAATCGGCGCCGTTCTCGCTCATCTGGGTCACGAACGAACCA